>Ga0181471_100093_pt1 | contig 23465 bp, 22 predicted proteins | sample InSIn5gowninarea_FD_119083 | JGI IMG/M metagenome (GOLD analysis project Ga0181471, IMG submission 119083) | Clean room microbial communities from NASA Spacecraft Assembly Facility at Jet Propulsion Laboratory, Pasadena, California, USA -... ...
AAAAACGTATTTTCTTTGTTCTACGAAATGACCAAGTCTATGTGCAGCCGTCACAAGTCCTCCTCTGTACGACCTCTGAAGATCTTCAATGCGCCCAGCGTCCCAACATCATAACGATTGACGACATAGGAAAACCTGTCCAGTACAAGTACCAACAGATGAGGCATAACGAATGTCCAAAACCCTGTCGTCTCTCTCAACATAAAAGCGAAAATCAAATCTCCTTCATTCCAAAACTTGCGATGAATCCTGAACTGATCGAGCAACATTGCTCACTACTGTGCAGCAAGAGTATTGTTCTTGTTGTGGAAGCCATATGGCACGAACGGCTTGTTGGTAAAGAAAGGCTGGAGTACTGTGCCAGAGTAGGTACGATCATTGACGCAGTACGCACCGCCGGTCGGGCCAATGTGTGAGCAGTGGACGTCGGGCCGGAGCGGAACCATGTTCTGGTGTACCATGCGGCACAGCACTGTGTTCATGCCCATCTCGTAAGCTTGACCGAAAGGTACTTGCTCGTTCAGGAACTCGTAGCAGGTCTCTTCCGACTCATATTGCTGGTTGGTGCCGTTGCAGTAAGTTTGAGCAGTGTTGCATATGCTTTGAGCAAGCTTTGCTTGGATAATACTTTGGACCTCTGCAGTCGAGTTGACTTGGAGCACTTGCTCGCCGACGGACATGAGGTAGTCGAATTGCCATTGTAGGTAGCGGAACGTGGCATCGTACTGATCAATCTGGCCTCTTCCATTGAAGGTGCACCAAAAGTCGATCTGGATATGGTCAGTTAGGGCTTTGAGATGAAGGCGTGCAGGAGAATGTGCGAAACTCACCTCGACAGGGTTGGTAACGCCCAAGGCAGTAATTTCAAATTCGACGATGAGTGCGACAGAGACAATGTAGGCATTTGCAGCAAAGTGAGTAATCGTGTACTTGACAGGAATGCCCAAGAGCGTGAAAGAATCTGGGTTCAGTGCAAGGTTGGCGAATAATCCGAACGCGTACTCTGTGTTGAGCTCTTGACCATCGAAGTTTCTGGTGACGTCAATCCGACCAAGGACATCCTTTGCGAACAAAGTCGAGTTGATTTTTCTTGCTTGAACAGCGTCATTTGGGTAAGCGAAGTTGTCGAAAAAGCGTGTCGTCAAGTTGTAGAGCTCCTCAAAGGTGTACGAAGGATAGTTTGAGATGTTCTTCTTGAAGTGCGCTTCGGTTTGCAGTGATTGTGAGTGTGAGTGAGCGGCAGGTACATGCAACGCAAGACTTGGCGAGAAGAACGCAGCCGCTACGGCGAGGATTGTGGTCGGCTTCATTTTTGAATTTGATCAGAAACAGAAAGCAAATATGATGCGGGTAGTTGATACTCAGACAAGCTTCCAGATCTTACACTCGTATCTTAAAAGCAAATGGGTGTGAAGCTGATCAAAAGCAAAGGAAGCAAAAAGATATCGTTTGCTGAAGGTGTCGTAGAAATGAGAGAAAAGATGAAGGTGACGGACAGATGAGATATATGCAAAAAGCTGAGCGGCAGAATGTGCGTTGAGGTCGGTCAAATTTTAAAGACCCACCGAGAACAGAGACGATGGAAGGCTGGAGACCGAATCAGCGCGAGGCGTGCGATGGATTGGAAAAAATCTCAATGGTTGAGAGGAGATTCGTGGTGAAGTGAAGATGACCAGATCAAAGGGTGACGTCGGCAGTCAGGGAGAGTACCGGTAGCATGGCACTGGGACGCCGAGGATAGGGTGAAGATGATGGCGGGCTGCAACGCCAGGAGAGAGCCCGCAATAATGAGAACTAAACTTTCCGCAGTTGTGGATTATCAGCGCGTGCACTGTGTGGGCATTTCTGTGTGCGTTTGTAGCCGTCCATATCTGCAGCGTTATATGCATCCTCATCATTGCACCACCCACACATATCGCACTCCACTAGTGACCATCTCATGTTACACAGGGTGGCACGAGCCCCAGGATTGGAAAATAAGAACAGGACAACGAGTCACGCCTATGCACACCACTCGTAACCCAGAGACCCGCTGAGCGGGGAGTTTCAAGTGGTGTTTGTGGATAGGCGATCATCGGTCGTGCGCATCGGCACTATCCTCGCTGTGCTGTCACTTGGAGATGGATTATGAAGAACCTGGCCACCATGATTTCTTTGAGAAAGTAGGTAAGAAGAAGATAATATCTCCGATCACAAATCAATGCTAGCGTCGCCACTGACTTGTTCAGCTGCATGCATCCGCAGTATTTGCATGAGCTCGGCTCATGCCGGCAGTTGTCCAGTTCGACTTGTTCTACTAAACCTGAGTCAGGAGTATCTCGTCGTCAATGGGAATGGTTTGCGAACCCGTTCTAAGTTCGAGACGTCGTCGTGCTTGTTGCGTGGCAGCCAGAACATGTGGATACCAACACTACTGTACTCAACGCTAAGCGAACGGACAAGCAGGAGACCACACGGAAGTCAACAATATCGAGCTTTGAAGTGACCCCGGTTTTCGCGCTCTTTGAGCAGCAACGGAGCAGCACTGAGCTTTCGGCGTAATTTTCTTCTGCTTTTGCGTTGGACGATCGGGCTACGGGATCTTTAGCATTTCTCGATAATGAGCGTTGCTTTAGAATACAGTGCTGCCCGTTACGTGGCTCACACATCAGCCACCTCGATGCTATGCACGAGATATTGTAATGCGTGCACGGTCACAACGTGCACGCCACCATTGCAAGTCCTCGGTGACGGCGAGTGGCCGATTATCCGATGACAAATGTCGTACAAAGATCTGCAGAATTCTTTCCGAGTATCGTGCAGTGGTGAATAATACGAGGCTGGCAGCTTAAACAATGCGCATTGGCGTTCGGATTGGTTGTGGAGTCCTTAGCATGGTTAAAGAGCGTTGTTAGCTTGACATGACTTCCGAAATAAGGTTTCGGCTGTATATGCAACGCGCTTTTGAGTCGGGTTGAACGTGCTGCTACGGATGTCGCCTGCGCAATAGTCTTCGGTTAGGCGTAAGACGTTACTTGTTGTAGTTGATACTAGAACAGATGAGTGCTTGAAACCCTTCAACTTCTGATGAAAAGAAGGCAACTTGAAAAGTGCTTCTCGAATGGAAGGAGTGTCTCTATGAACGGACACTGACATTTGATGTAAGGGCAACCGGCCGCAACCTTGCGTAGACTTTGCATCAACAAATCCAACGACTATACCTCCTTTGCTTGACATATTTAACCCTAAGATCGAATGATTTGTTTTTATTGCCATATTGGTAGATCGTAATCTGATTCTGAAAAAGAATCCCTCACGGCGGACTGAAAGAGGCCAGCACCGTCCACAAGCTGACCGCAACCTTTCCTTGGCCTCTATTCTGGCACACAACGAGCGGCAAGTGCCTGTTGCGGTTGCTGTTTAAGCCATGAATGAGACGTTGGCATATAGTTGAGAGAAGAAGTCTTGGCTGCACCATGCTGGCAAAGCTACAGACGAATGTTTCCTGGCATAGAAGTCGATCCGCACCACCTCTTCAGACCGACAAAAATCCTCGATTCTCATGGAAATCTCCAAGATCTCCACGATCCGATGAACACAATTTACGTGACCTCAATGCTTGCTTGAATGCCCTTGGCGCAGTATTTCCTGATGTTAGGGCAGAGGTGTTTCGGGAGATGCTCAGCAGTGTATCAGAGACAAGCCGTCTACAGATCGTGACGGAGAGCTTACTCAAGAACAAAGCACAATATGTTCAAGGACGATGGAGAGTGCCTGAGCAGGACAGCCAAGCAAGAAATCATGCAGTCAGCAATGAACTTCCACCCGACGAGCGTTTTCGGACGGCTCCTTACATATCGGCAGTCAAGGCTACCCTGTATCAAGAATTCCAAGGACTGAGCCACTCAACCATCAAAGCTGTCTTGGCAGAGCACAACTACTCCTATGTTCATACCCGGAATGCACTCGTGGCCCTAAGCCAGCAGTCATGGCGTTACTCGTTGACAAGGATTCTGTACCGGCGCAGAATATTTGCACCAGACCAGCCACCCTTCATTGAGTGGCGTGTGGTCCCTAATGGTGCCAAATTACCGCTACTGATTTCCACTAGATGTGCGGAACTTGACCATGAGCTACAACAATTCTATCTCGCCCCTATACTGACTGAACGGCTCAAGGCTCAGATCAGTAGCGACCGAGAGCTTGCGGAGAAGCTCAATGAGGAAGAAGCGGAGCATGCCAATGCCACTTTCGACTGCGAGTGTTGTTTTACAGCAAGCGCTTTTGAACACATCACAGTTTGCGATGATGGCGAGCATTACATTTGTGCCCGCTGCATTAGGCATACCGTTACTGAGGCGGTCTACGGACAGGGCTGGGCTCGGAGCATTGATAGCAACAGAACCCTCCTCCGCTGTGTTGCCCCTAGCTCAAACAATGGAGCAGAATGTCAGGGCTGCATTCCATCGGAAAGTCTGTACAGAGCGCTCAGTTCTGAATCAGGTGGATCTGATATCCTTGCCAAATTCGAGGAAAGACTGGCCGCAGAAAGCATTGCCAAGGCGCGATTGCCTTTACTAAAGTGTCCGTTCTGTGTATATGCAGAATTCGAGGATGTAGCAACACAGCAGCCAGCGAAGCCCACGAGGAGACAACAAAGTACTTTAACTTTCATCGCCGTCTTCATTGTCGGACTCTGTCTCCTAGATCTATGTCTGGATATCAACAGCGCTAAAGTGGCCAGTATTGTTTCTGTCATGTTCCTAGCCACGTGGCAGAGGTTTCTCATGCCAGAGTCCAACTCGAGCATTGACTTACCAGACCCGGATCAAAGGCACCACGGTCGGAAGTTTACATGTCGGAACCCTGCATGCTCAAGATTGTCTTGTCTGACATGCCTGGCACCATGGGTGGACGTCCATATATGCTATCAATCGTCACGACAAGCTCTAAGGACCTACGTCGAAAGCGCCGTTACCGAAGCGATCAAGCGAACTTGTCCTCAATGCAACCTGGCCTTTGTCAAGTCTGCAGGCTGCAACAAACTGATCTGCGTGTGTGGATACACAATGTGCTATGTCTGTCGTGGTGAGATTGGCACAGAGGGCTATGCACATTTCTGCCAACACTTCAGGCCGGTGCTGGGCCAGCAGTGCCAGGAATGCAACAAATGCGATCTCTACAGGGTCGAGGATGAAGATGTTGTCATACAGCGGGCAAAGGATAAGGCAGTGAAGGAGTGGAAAGAGCGTGAGAATGCCTCACAAGCTCAGGCAAATGGGGCCACTGGCTGGAATGCGGAAGAGGAGGCCGATGGTGTCGGTTTGACAGTGGTATCCCGGCGCAACGCAAGCTGGCTTTGAGGAACAACAATTGGGCAACGGCATTTCATTCTGCTTGGAGTATTGGCGCGGTTGTGTTTCACAAAGATACCCTTGGGCTGTTTTATTCTTTCATGTATCTAGCATAAAGCGAAGCTCCCAGTCCTACGTCATCGCTAATTCCTCGAATACTCTAAGTATTTACATCAGCTCCACTCATTGTTTGCACAACAGTGCACTTGCACGACAGTTGTGACGTCTAGGAAGATGTCCGTGCCTCCACAAACTCTGCGCATCAAGCGTCAGCGCGATGAAGCGCCCGTAGACACGCTATGTCGGTCCTTTCCCCTTGGCACCTTCAAAAGTCATCGTGCAAATGCTCACAACCCCGCAGTTATCGAACCCTCCTCAAAGAAACAAAGCCTCGCCAGAGCTCAGACGTACTTCTTCCGTCGCGTCATCGATGAATCAACTCCTCCACCGACATCGGCACGTCAAGAGCCCGCCCCGACGCGCGAGCACAATGAGACAGCGCCGGTCACGAACAACGGGATCCCGCAAGTCCTGGCCACGAAACCCGGAGACGAGAATAAAATTTTAAAGACAGGGAGCGGGCAACAGAGCCTAGAGAGACACGCGAAATACAATCATGGAAACGTTGGTCGGTTGCAGCAATCACAGCAAGAAGAGCAAGCGCAGCAGCCGCAAACTGCGAAACAACCTCGACGATTCCACATCAGTGCACGCAAATCAACCAACAAACTTGCAAGAAACGACTCTTCAAACTCTCTGAATGGGGATCGGCGATCGAGCTCTGTGAAGCGTAAACAAGCAGGGAACGGAGCGGCCACAGTCGTCGTCTTTGAAGAAGAGCGGAGCGCACGGAGGCCCCGTCTGGGGAACGATGGAGACGTCACTCCAGCCACTTTGCAGGCCGGAAATCTAGTACGAGAAACAGCACGGATAATTGGGGATGGTCGAGGGTCACGAACAATCGAAAAACCTACACAAACTGGCCGGGGCAGTATCCTGGACGACTCTGCGACGGTAGACCCAGGTCCTGATACAACGGACATCGACATGGACGACACTCCCTCAGCAGACGACTACATCTTCGACACCTTCATCCGTCAGACCAACCCCTCCCCATTACCACTCTCAGCCACGAACATCAAAGGCTCCTCAACAATGGACACCTACTCCCCCACCACCACACCCCTCACCTCAATCGGCTACCTCATAATCTCCGACGCCGCATCCGCAGACTTCTGGTTCTCCGACTCCGACGACGACGCAGATAAGAAGGCAGACGGGGACTGGGACAGCGAGCAGGACGACGAGAATGCCGAGAACTACTACGCGGCTGATTATCCCGATGAGGAGGAGGCGGAGGACGAAGATGCGTATCGTGGGAAGGCGGGGTGGAGGAGCCAGGAGTTTGCGGATGAGGAGAGGGAGGGGGAGGCGTGGAGTGGTGATGAGGAGGAGGAGGGGTATGGTGGAGGCGGGTATAATGGCCACGAGCGGCATGGGGCGGAGAAGCGGTTTCAAGCTTGGAGGCGGAGTAGGAAAGGTGGGAGAGATAGTAGCGGGGATGACGACGATGAGGACGAGGATCCAGAAGGGGAAGATGAGGCAGACGAGTCTCAGGTAGTGACAGCGTCACCTTCTCGCCCGAAGTACCAAATGGGGGAGGAGGAAGAAGAGGATGTCAGGGAAAGCTTTCAGACCATGTTGAGCTACATGGGACGCACTTCAAACAAGTAACGTACCGTCTACCTCATGAAGATCAACACCATGATTTCAATTTGTTTCCAATCGGATTACATGGTAGACTCAACACCCACGTCGGCAGCAGCTGGCTATACAATATGCACTCTAGGAATGGAGTCATCGCTGTCGACCATATGCCTTGTTCTGCCATGAAAGACGCATATTCCCCTAGTGCCAGCACCACGATATCTGGGATGTGCAGGACAGTCTATGCTGCCCTCTTCGTGATCCTGGACGCTCATGTTGAAATGTGTACTCTTTCTGTGTGGTCTGCCTCCGAAGCCACTGGCCGCCATTTCTTTCCAAAACTCGTCGTCAGCTCCACTACCAAGTGACGCTTTTCTTGACGGTGGGACTACATCAAACGCGCCGTCGCTGTCCTCGGGCGTGGACTTACGACGACCATGATACGGACAAGTTCCTAGGCCTTTCGACTTATGGAGTGGACTCATGGGGCATAGTGGACTCCCTATGAAGTGATCAGGAACATCCGTTTCCGGTGGAGTGATGCTAACTGCATCGCTGCCATATATAGGCAGTCTGAAGAAACCATGTGATGCTTGGCGTTTCTTTTCTCGTGAGGCTTCGGAACCAGTGGGACTCTCGTGCTGAATTTCCTGTCGAAGAGGAGACGACATTGGACTTGGACTTGGAGAGGACTCGCTACGGCTTGTGGTCGAACGCCGATTGTGATGAGTCTTTTTCTGAAACGGCGATGGTAGAGGACGAGATTGCTTTCCAGGCTTGCCAAGAGTTTGCGCAAATTGTAGAGTAGATTCCATCGGCTTAGGCGGGTCTGAGGATGCTCTTGGAGCGATTACCTCGGCTTGGGGAGCTACGCTTTTGGAAAGCTCTTCGCGGCTCTTCTGTTTCTTGGCGTTGAAAGCGTTGACAGAATGCACAATGGTCGAGCTTGATGACTCCTTACGTGCGAGAGGTGGTCGCAGAGTCTCCTCTTGAGGTGCGTAAGGTCTGTCAGGATATCGTGATTCGTAGCTGCCAATGCTGCCGTGCACTGCATCTGTCTCTGATCTCCTTCTAGGCGAAGGCGGTGAATGCAGGGTGAAATAGCGTGCAGTCTGCGTGGAGGCATCGTTCGAACCTGCGGGACTCTCCCCTGCGGTATCTTCAATCTTTTCCGATGGCAATGCAAAGTAGTCGTAAGGACCCGAAGTGATCTTGAAAAAAGTCCTTGGAGACCACAGAGGCGTACGAAGCGCTGCTGTGGGCGTGGGCACCATTGGCATTTCGCGCAGAGGTTGACCAGCTCCGCGACTCAGCGGGGTGGTATTTGTACCGGTTCTTTGTTGCTGCAACCATTTTTGGTATTGCTTTTCCAAGCTGGGCGATGTTTGTGTTCCACGATCTACCATTGCTGGTTTTGATGAGTCAGCTAGACGTTGTGTCATCGGAGGCATTGGCATATCTCTAGGCGCTCCTGGTATCAATGTCTTCCTATTGATTGGATCATTCAAAGGCTTCGAGACGAGCTCGGATCTGTGTTTCTTTGATCCTGTCCTCACAAACCCGAAAATTGTTTTTTTCCTCGCTGTGATGGGGACACTACTCTCGGAGGACTTTGATGGAAACTGCGGGCTCTCCTCTGCTACTTCCACATGGTCTAGATTTTCGCCATCTATCGGCTGCAAGCTTTGGTTCGGAAACATTCGTACATTGTGCTGACTAGGGTCAGACGTGTTGGAGCCGTCCTGCGGTAGGGGAGGCAAGGGTTTGTTGAGATGGAGTTGCAAGCTATTCGGTAGCGGTGCCGCCGTTCCTGCTATTGTGTACCCAGCATGTGTCGGCTGCGTGCCAGATCGTGTGACACTGTTATATGGGTCAGTCCCTGATCGGTGCGTTATTCCAGTTTTCCAATGGGTTGAGGCACCCCAGGCAGCAGTAAAGGTGTCTGGATTATTGTCTGTATGTGAAGGATTTGCATGCTTGTTGTCGCGAGCTTGAAAGAGTGTCATCGCTTTGATTGCGAAGAATGATAGGTTTGAGGATGAGCATGCAAACAGGAATATGTATAGGTATAAATGACTGGATATTGACGATGAGGTTGGAAAGGGTTATATTATGTATCAAGAGTACAGGAATCAACATGAGAGGTTTGAGCTTGTGAACGACAATCCGCCAGGCAGGTACGTTCGACATCCAAGAATGGCGAGTTCCTAACGCATCGAGGTCTGAGTTGTGGAAACGCATCAGAAGCACTGTGGAAGGAGCAATAACACATATTCTTTCTGCCAGAGCATTGCATACTCATATATGTTGGAAAGACTTATGAGCGGCTTTCTGGCAATCCGCTTTCTTTTCTCACTGCACCATAAATACCGGCAAGATCACCCTTCGGTCCTCTTTGGGACTTGACGTCCTGCAAGTGGTCCCTAGCTACTTCTACGGCCTTCATCTTGGCGCCTGAGGTGGAAGCTAGATCGAGTGCATGCCGAGCATCTTTCAAAGCAAGGTCGACCTGGAAAAGTGGCTGTTTCCGATACATCAGCAGCACTCCAAATAAGTCTAAAGTCAATAACGAACCTCATCACGCATATGATCGTTCTTTATCATTCGAGTAGAATACGCAGTGTAGGGGCCAGGAAACATCTTCTCGATGAAGCTGTGTAAGTTCTCGCTGCCTAGACCGCTCTTCTCTGCTAGGACGTGTCCTTCCGAGAGAGCTTCCACCATCTGCAATACGAATGTGTTGCCGATGATCTTTAATTTCAGAGCCGTGCCAGGGGCTTGGTCGCTGTAGTCAATGAAGTCTCGACCCATAACACCTTTCGTGTATGGTTTGACCACCTCGACATCAGCCTTGGGGCCAGCAAGAACACAGATAAGCTGGCCATTTTCCGCCATCGCTGGCGCACCGAACACCGGACATGCTACGAAGTGAGCGCCTTTCTCAGTCACTGCTTTCGATAGTGCATCTGTTGTGTTTGGATGCACGGTCGAGCAGTCGACGATGAGTTTGCCTTTTACATCGCTCTTGAGTATCGTATCGATAGTCTCATCGATAGCCTTGTCATCGCCAACGCATGTGAAGATGATATCGGCAGGCTCGACGGCTTCCTTGATGGTGGTAGCAACCTTTGTTTTATCCGAGCCAAGCTTCGCGGCAAGCTCGTCCGAACGCTTCTGTGTCCTGTTGTATAGGATGAGAGGTGCTGAAAGGTTGCCTTTCTCCACCAAATTCTTGCACATTCCCTAGAAGTAGAGAAGTCAGCGAAGCCTCTTGCAACGGTACTCGTGAGTCGTACCCGGCCCATGTTGCCTAAGCCAATCCATGATAGTTGCGGCATGTTTTGTAAATTACGATGATCCTTGACTCAAGCCCGAATTGTGCCACGAGAAGAAATGTCAGAGAGATGGACGGATTTGCATGGGACTTTTTGGAGATTGTCGGATGACGTCGAAGCCTCCAACTGCCGAAAACGCATCAGGGACAACTGTTAGCTTCTGAAAGGCTGCTTGTTCCTGTCGAGGATGGCGACAGCAGACGTTCTCCATGTCACGATGGCAACTACATTCAACAGAGATCGCATTTCTACCGATGAGAGAGACAATAAGATGAGTCGACGGGAATGTTGTGCCAATGCCCAGGCCGGGCCTGCGGCGGGCCTGCTTGTGTAAAGACTGCCGGAATTGACGCCGAAGATTGAGGGGCATTTTGATTCTTGGCGTTCAAAACCTCCTTCGTGCTTCAATCGACGCCAACGACATATGAGTCATCAAGCACACGGCTTTGCGATGCGCAGGAGGCTGCTCGATAGCATCGTCGACGCCGTCTAAGGACAGTCGCACGATGTGGGCTGGAGACCCATGTTTTGTTCAACCACATCAGCCCGACACATGCGGCACATTACATTATATGATAACAGCTTAAAAGGCATTTTTCGAATAGCTGTAAGTAGTTCACGGACATGTTCAGGTCGGTCGCTGATAGAGAGTCTCCTTAGGCCCTCGAACGCCACGAACGATTGCAGATCTGCAATCCATGTCGACAACTATCCTCAATATACACAAGGCTCCAAGAGGCTGCGCAACATGAAGTAAATGCTCGACATCATTCTTCAAAGATCCAGGATAAGCTGGCAGAACGGGTAAGATTATAGTGTCTGCCTCAGGTTCCGGTTTTGACGATTTTCCAGGATCTATTCCTCTCCGTCCTCAGCGCATCAACCACAAAACGCGATGCAAAGTCGTACCTATCGCGATATTCGGAGTCAAAGCCAAGTGTTCACAACGTCACCACACACAGCGAAGCCACCCACTTTCCGCGATCAGTACGGATCGCACTTGTCAAGATACGGGCACTTGCGAATTTGGACGACACTATTCTGCAAGGACTTGCGCATACATTGTCTCAATTGTCTCTTTTAGGGTTGAGCTGCGTGTTCGTCGTTGACTCTGCTGATGAGAATTCGAACGAGATCCAATCGACCTGGCGCGAGGAATGGGTTGGTCAGGCGGATCGCCTAGTCAAGGCACTGGAGAATGAAGCAAATGTGAGAGCCAGACGATTGGATTCTGCGCTTGGAGTTCAAGCATCGAATGATGACCCGCTTGCAAGCACCTCTACCGGTCCGAAGGTGTTCCTGCAGTATCCTGAAATGGTATTTAGTGCCATTGAACAGGGCATCATACCAGTAATTCCAGCGATTGGTCACACGCTAGATTCTCAGAGGGTGGTTTCTGTAGAACCGGACGAAGTGGTCCTTGCTCTGACCCGCCAGCTCGCTACGCATTGTGCCAACGACGCAAAAGTCAAACCTCTCTCAACTTCAAGTACTAATAGCAAGATTGTACTCACAATAGAGCGAATCATCCTGCTAGATCCACTAGGTGGATTTCCATCGCCGGCTCGTCAGCACAAGTCGCATGTCTTTATCAACATGCTTCAGGAATACGAGGATGTACGTCAAGAGTTGCTTGACCTTGACAGCCAAGAAACAAATTCGGAAGAGATGACTGAGGCTATAGCGACTTCGCGCTACAGCTCGGGCAGCCCGCCTATTGGCGGCAAGGCTGACCGTTATCGGGGCTCAGAAACACTAGAGGACACAGGAAAAGAAGACTCGATATACACAAAGAATAGATATGTCAAGAATTTAGAGTTGCTGAAGAATACACTGGCACTTCTTCCGCTCTCCGCATCAGCGCTCCTGACTACCCCTCAAGAAGCTGCCACACTGGTCAATACGGACACGGATCTAGGCGTAATCACGAGAAGACCCAAGAATCCACTGATATTCAATTTGCTTACGGACAAGCCTATTGTCTCATCATCACTTCCGGAGGTCAGACTTGGAAGAGGCGTCGCATCTGCGGACACTACCACTGCCCGTCACAAAGGCGCCACGTTTGTGAAATATGGTATGCCATTGGCAATTGTTCCCGACACAAAAAGCTACGTTTGGGCGCCACCTAAGTCCTCCGAAGACTCACTGAGCTTGGAAAACATTGGCATTGATTTACGACGACTGGTCGATTTGATTGAGGATTCTTTTGGCAGACCATTAAATCTGGAGCATTACCTGAATCGCATCCGTGGCAAGCTAGCTGGGGTAATCATCGCTGGAGATTATGACGGTGGAGCTATCTTAACATGGGAACTGCCTCCCGGAGTACCTGATAACGGCAGTGATCCTAGCCGACAACGCATGGTCCCTTACCTCGACAAGTTTGCAGTGCTAAAGAAGAGTCAAGGTACGGGTGGGGTCGCCGATATTGTCTTCACTGCAATGGTACGGACCTGCTTTCCAAATGGTGTGTGCTGGCGTAGCAGGAAGGGCAATCCTGTCAATAAGTGGTACTTTGAGCGAGCAAATGGGACATGGAAAATTCCAGATACACAATGGACCATGTTCTGGACAACACCAGATTTGACGGAGGACAAGCGGCGCTTCTTGGACTATGAAAGCGTTTGTAGATCAGTTCAGCCTAGCTGGGCAGACCATAGTAAACCCGCAGACTAATTCATGATCCTTACGATGAGTGCTTGCTCCTGAATTTGACGTCGTTTCTCAATGTGAACCACGGACATAAAGACATCTCCGAACTCAGCCCTTACCCCGCAAAATCATTGAACTTCAAAGATACTTGGTCGGGTCAACGAGCGAGCGACAACGTCAAAGATAATATCCATGATCGTTCCTTCCTCTTTTTGACGGACTTGAGCCAAATCAAGTAGGCGGCAACTTACGCAGTATGGCCACATCAGGCGAAAACCGGTAGGTTCTCCCTTCCAGCTTGACTCTCCACCCGAGAGAACCACTCTATAATCTGCATCATCTATGGCTCACCTCTTCCGCAGCTGGCGAGCCACTCAGTCTAACAGAGCCAACGGCGCCAACCGCACCCAAGACCGAAGCGCAAATCCTCCCCAACAACAGCAACAACAAAACCAGCGCAACCAATCCAACTCTCAATCTTCTACACCACAACCCGCGTCTGCGCAGCAGCCTCCGCCTCCTCAGCAACCACAGCAAGCCTCCCAACCAGTGCCGAATGTATGGGCCAATAGAGCTGGGGCGAGCAATGCCAAGAATAACGCAGCGAATGCAAATGGTAGAAGTCCAACACCTGTGGTGCCAAATGGGGTCTCGGCACCAGCGTCAGCGCCAGTAGCTGCGGTGTCACAGGGAGGCGAGGAGAAATATAGTCCCGTTGGAGGGTTTAGTGCGGAGGAAGTGAGAGATTACTTTAAGAAGGCTCATGCAGAAGCTATTGCTGGAGGTACGTCACAGCACTCCTGAGGCCTCGTTGAGATTGTCCATAAAGGCCTCAGCGATTTCGAGGCAGTAACAGAGTGCTGATCTAGGAAATTCATAGACACGACTAAGCAGTCACTGTATCGTCCATCCACTGAAGCTGCACAAAATAACAACTCTAATAACAAGTCGTCGTCTACACCACGACCGGCTTGGGGAGCCAAACGTGAGTCCATGCTCTATGTTCTGCTCTGTGTCATGTCGTACATAAAAGCTGACGTTTTCCTCCAAACAGCAAGCTCTTCAACAACCGGACAGGATTTCCTAGCTCAACTTGCTAAACAACTGGCTGCCGCCGAAGGCCAGGAGCGGGGTGGCTGAAGAGGACACTTGAATATAAGGACAACCATATATAACTTTGCGCCCGGGGAAGACGAGCAGATCTTGACAGCTGCTCGACAAGAGAAGATGGAGACCAAGCATGTCGTCCTGTAGCACGCACTCTCAGCGATGTGGACTCGTGCTTATGGGCATGTTACAGAATATGGTACGATTCATCCTAAGTCATAGACCGTAAGGGGCAGTCTCAGACACCCTCAGCTTCAGAGGTATGGAAGGATCAGTGAGCGGCCGCTTGTCACGCCACCCTTCGTAGTGCGGGGACGTAGCAACATGCTTCTCGAAGTGGAAGCCACGCTGCCAAGGAGATGTTGAGAATTGTAGAGTTTTGAGCTTGATGTCTACAAAGGTCACCCTTCGCGGCAAGCAGTACATAGTCTCAAAGACTCGTTTATCACGCTATTCTAATTCGGCCTTTCATGGTCTACACGCATCGCATGCGGCAGACATTCCCCTCCCCGCTAGCAATGCAATCATTGAACAAAAAGAAACACATCCTTTCCACGAGGTTACATGGCCATGGCCTCAGTTTTCCCAACACTTGGTGCCATCGCCTCAACAGGGACTTGCTCCATGACGGCCTCCTCCCTCAAGTGACCCCTCTCAAACGCCTTCATAGGCTTCATGCCATACCTCTCAAACATGACCTTGTCCTCATCCCACCCCACAGCCTCCGTCGTCAGCATCTTCTCTCCCGTAAACACGGCATTTGCCCCCGCCATGAAACACAACACCTGTTGCTCCTCGCTCATCGTCGTCCGCCCCGCCGCAATCCTCACAATCGTCTTTGGCATCACCAATCTCGCCGTTGCAATCGTCCTTAAGATGGCATCGAATGGGATCGGACGTTTGCCTGGTTCGAGCGAGTCACCTAGTGGTGTCCCCTTGATCGGCACGAGCGCGTTGACGGGAAAGCTCTCGGGGTGCGACGGCAGTGTCGCAACCGTATATATCAAACCCACATGATCCTCTGGCTTTTCCCCCAGCCCCAAGATGCCCCCCGAACACACATTCACGCCCGCCTGCCTCACATGCTCCAACGTCTTCAACCTCTCATCATAAGTCCTCGTCGTAATCACACTCGGGTAATGCTCCCTGCTCGTGTCCACATTGTGGTTATACGCCGTCAACCCCGCCTCCTTGAGTTCCTCCGCCTGCTGTCCGTCAATCATGCCCAACGTGACGCAAACCTCCATCTCCATCGCCCGCACGCCCTCGACCATGGCTTTTATGTTCTTGAGCGCGTTCTTGCGGCCACGCATGTCGCGCCAGGCGGCGCCCATGCAGAAGCGCGTGCTGCCGTTTGACTTTGCGATGCGTGCGGCGGAGAGGACGGAGTCGACGCTGGACATTTTGGTCGCGGTGAGACCGGTGGTGTAGCGCGAGGATTGGGCGCAGTAGGAGCAGTCTTCGGAGCAGCCGCCGGTTTTGATGTTCATGAGGGTGCACATTTGGATGCTGGAGGGTTCGTGGAAGCGGCGGTGGAGGGTGCCCTGTGTTGTGGTCAGTATTTGGACTTCACCTTTATTTGCCTCTGGTGGGTGATTTATGCATGTGCTATGGGTGATTGACTATTTCACGTACTGCTTTAAAGGCTAGCTCCATGAGTGGTGTATTGTAAATTTCACGAATCTCGTCTTTGCTCCAGTCGTTTCGGGCGTCTGTTGCTGTGCATGCTTGTTGGAGGATTGACGACGCTTGGGGTGCTGCTGGTGGTGCTGATGAGGGACTGAAAGAACTCAGTCGATCGTCAATGACGGTGCTAAAGGAGCGGCATTTTGTTGCTGTTGATGCTAGACGGAGCAAAGATTGTCTTGCTGTTATGGAGGCTGCCATTATGCAGTCGACTCAAGCTGTTTGTGGAGGAGTTGCGAGCAGTCGAGGATTGAAGGTGGAAGGAAGAGGTGTCAATTGTCAATTGTGTTGGATATTGATGATTGCGAATCTCGGTTTGGTGGGGCACTCGGAGGAGGAGCCGGCAGATGTATTACGTAACATAATTGCCCTCTATATCTCTCTCCTCCAGCTTGTGCATTATTGGATGATTGAGGTGCATTGTCAAGGTTCTCGTGATTGCGCTCATACGGAATCCCAGACGAATACTGATTTGACACGAAAGCAGGCAGGACTGAGAAGCCAAAGCTACAAAGAGCTCTAGCCAAGCTGGCCGAGTTCGGCAACGCTATAGATTGCCCTGTCGATCTCTACTGTGCTTTTATGACCTCGAACAAAATTCAAAAAGAAGGATTCCTCGGATGTCTACTTGATGTGATGCATCGTCAATCTTTGGGAGCAACATGAGCCCTACAGTGCTCGCTACCCTTGTGTCAGACGAACTTTTTCGTCTGCAAGGTTCATTACCAACATTGCCGAGTGCACCAGCCGGTCGGCGGGGTAGGTTTGTAGGGTGGTCGTCGGCAGATGTCACCAAGGCGGTTAGAGGCGGTTTTCAATTGATTTTACCCCGCCTTTACTATGTTGTCAAGTTTGTTGTCAGTCATGAATGGGGCTAGAACTATATATACATCTTGTTGATTGTGCAATTGCTTCTGAAGAACTATATATTCCCAGACGAGTCACTTCCTATTGACCCCGGCACGTGCAACAGACGTACAAACACGCCAACCTGAAACATGGCTGGAACCTACAAAGCACATACCCTCACAACCGACCCCGTCATCACCCGTTTCGAAACAAGAGATGTCCGCTTTCCTGTACGTTCCAATCTGTCGAATGAGAAGAGACGCAACTCACATTCGCTGCAAGACCTCACTCGACAGGACCGGTTCAGATGCTATGAACGCGGCTGGAGACTACAGCTCGGCATACTGCATCCTGTACACGGACTCTCCTGATCACACCGGCCACGGCATGACTTTCACAATCGGACGCGGCAACGATATTGTTTGTCGCGCAATCCCCTACTTTGCCGGTAGACTCGTCGGCAAGAACCTCTCGAGCGTCGTTTCAGACTTTGGTCAGACCTGGCGGTCATTGGTCTCAGATAGCCAGATCAGATGGATTGGGCCTGAAAAAGGCGTCACACAACTTGCCCTTGGTGCTGTTGTAAACGCGATATGGGATCTTTGGGCCAAAGTGCTTGCAAAGCCGGTATGGCAGGTCGTGGCGGAGATGACACCAGAAGAGCTAGTCAGATGCATCGACTTTCGGTATATTGAAGACGCCATTACACCTACGGAAGCAATCGAGCTGTTGAAGAGTATAGAAGATACCAAGGACAGCCGCATGCAAGATGCGAGAAAGAGTGAAGCAGTGCCCGCATATACCACGAGCGCTGGTTGGTTAGGCTATGGCAAGGACAAGATGCAGAAACTACTCAAAGAAACATTAGATGCTGGCTACAAGCACTTCAAGCTCAAGGTCGGAACAAGTATCGAAGAAGACCGAGAGCGACTGTCTATTGCTCGCGAAGTCCTTGGGTTCGACAAGGGAAATGTACTCATGGTTGATGCAAATCAGGTGTGGTCCGTGCCCCAAGCCATTGAGTATATGAAACAACTTGCAGAGTTCAAGCCGTGGTTCATCGAGGAACCGACCTCGCCCGACGATATCCTTGGTCATGCTGCAGTCCGCAAGGCACTGAAACCGTATGGGATTGGTGTCGCGACTGGTGAAATGGTGCAAAATCGGGTCGTTTTCAAGCAGTTGCTGCAAGCAGAAGCGATAGACGTCTGTCAAGTCGATGCATGCCGGCTTGGTGGCTTAAATGAGGTATTGGCAGTGTTGTTGATGGCGAAGAAGTTTGGCGTCCCCATTGTGCCGCATAGTGGCGGTGTTGGTCTCCCAGAGTACGTATTCTTCAGGAAGCCAGCAGATTGTTGACTGACCAATGCAGGTATACACAACACATCAGCACGATCGATTACGTAGTGGTGTCAGGCAAAAAGAGCTTACTGGAATACGTTGACCATTTGCATGAGCATTTCTTCCACCCGTCAGAAGTGCAGAATGGGTACTATGTCACCCCAAAGGCACCTGGGTACAGTGTAGAGATGAAACCGGACAGTTTGAGGGCATTCGAGTTCCCTGGTGAGAAAGGAGTAAGCTGGTGGCAGAGCGAGGAAGCGCGGCCGATAGTGGAGGGCACTGGCTTTCATGCAACATAGTTCACGAGCAAAGGGGGCGAGCTGTGTAGGTGTCCAAGGTACCACTAATACCGGTCCCTGTCCGTATCATCGTCTGGAGGACGAGTAATCTCCATATAACCTGGTAAACAGAGTGTCGCGGTTGATCGCCAGGAGTAATGCTGTACAGTCAAAAGTTGTCACACACAAACACCTGCCCCTCCACCTAATAACACATAGTCGGAGTGAAAAATTGTATATACGAATTAAAGATTTATACGACAGCTCATTCCCTGAGAGCCGATATAACCCTATCACCCATATCTCATCATTATAAATCTCTATAAAGGAAATCGTATTCATCCCATCAACTATAGCATTATCATTTCCAAAACCAACTCCAGCTCAACCCCGGAACTCCAATGCAAACCCATTACAGTCCTACACCCCATGCTAAACTCCTACCACAAAACAACAATCGTACTAAACACCACATGCCCGCCAACCACAAATACCCTCCCAGCACTCTCCCCATCATCCGGCGACCCCTCAGCCATCCTCGTCTCATCCTTGACCATCCTATACGTCCCGCCAATGTGGTCAAGAGCCGGGATATCCTCGCTAAACTCGTCCATCTCCAACGGCACCACCCCCAACATCGGATGCGTGGCGTAGAATTCTGCCTCGTCTTGCCCCTTCTTCGGCAGCTCAACACCGCCGTTCCAGGTGACACGAGCCAGCTGCACTTGCCAGCAGGAGGAGTCCAGGCCTGCCCATGGGTTTCGCACCCTTTGGGTGCGGCGTCCACCTGTAGGAGAGAGGAGGAGTTAGCGAGGTAGGTCTTTGTGGGGGGTTGCGAGTGAACGGGGCCAGGGATGTACCTGTACGCGCTTTTGAACTGCGCTTCGTCTTCGTCTTCGTCACTCCAGCACTGTTGACCTGCGTGCTGCGATACTCGGTGTATGATTTTCTGCCGACAGCACCAGTCATGGAACGGGTTTTCATGGTCATGGTTGCGGCAGACATGTTGAGAAGAGAGGTGATAAGAGAGGAGTGATTAAGGGGTAAGAAGGATAGTAGTTGTCGGTTGTCGTGGCTGGGGATGAAGCTGATGAGGTTTTGTGTGTGGTAGAGGTCGAGAGTCGCTGACTTTATGTGTTTTCTTCTAACGAGTGATGTTGTGAGGAAATGGAAAGGAAGAGGAAGAAAAGCAGAGCAGGAGGAAGCTGTAAGGTATTATGTCAGTTCGCCCTAGCCATTCTGTCCGAGCGTTCTCTGCAATCACGCCGCCGCTCAGACATGATGGCCAGATCTAGGTTAGCGCAAGTGCATAGCGGCATGAGCCCTGCGCAACAAAAGCTTGTTATACTGGTGTGGTACAAGTCGAAATTTTCAAGTAGCAGAATAGATCACTTCAATGCACACGCACGAAATAATATGATGGTGACTGGTATCCAGGCCATACTCGTAGCAGGATGGAATCAACTTTGACTGACCCTCCTTGATTTGTTGTATGTCTTATTGTCTAAATTGATGTGCATAGCGATATAGCCACGAACGCCATCCTGCATCGTGGTGCCAATCTTGGATAAATCGTCTCACGGCATAGTAAAGATTCATATGATTGAAGTTACTTCACACATAGTCTTGCTCCTTTCGATTTAGAACAGTCTCTTCGAAATCACTAATCTTGGTCAACTTTCCATTGACGATGAAGGACGACACGAATAATAGGAAACTCCTGAGTACTGATTGTTGTCCCAGTGTCCGAAAGAACGGTCCCAACTGATCAATTTGGAGCTCACTGATTGGAGCGCGAAGCGCCTGACCCACTATCATATTCATGATTCACACCTTAAACCACTCCGAAGTAAGCAGAAGTCTGCGCTGTGCAACCTCTGGAGTACAATCGTTACAATGTACATCATGGGCGCTAATGCACCTGCTCGCATACGATGCTGGGTTCGAATTATATCAAGATCCAGGAGCCTCGACAGAAGCAAGGACTGCACCTCCCCAGGATGACCATTTTCATAACCACTCGATGGCGCCTCCCAAAGGTTGTGCTTGGCTTCTTCATTGCCGAACTCGTGCTTACGATACCTGTTCTCGCTCTCTTTGGTATTGCGGATCCTGACCTTTACCGCACTCGACTATGGCAGGATGGCTATGACAATGGCTTCAACAGTAATCCTCGCGAGATTCTGTATGCGTATGCCAACCATAGGCCGATACCTACGACTCCGCTAGTATGGAGCCAATTGTGAGGATTCTTGCCTGTCCGAGGTATGAAGCACATGGACTAACTCGCTTGCTATCTAGTCTGACAAGCTACAACGTTGTCATATCCGTCCTTAGCACATTCATCCTCCTCGTCAAAGCAATAATGTTCATACTACATCTCTGGGTGCCACTACTGTCCTTCCTAGTTCATGGAGCACTCGCTGGTCTTTGGCTGTTTAGCGCCTACGGCCAAGCTGCACCAGACATGTCAGATCCGAAACAACCACAACCTGGCGCTCCTTGGTATATTGCAAAGAATTGCTCTGTAGCACGGTCTGGAAGCAATGTTGGATACTGTCGCCAGGCGAAAGCATCATTCGCCGTCACTGTGGTCCTAGCGTGAGTCAAGCTCAACTACTATATACTTCATACGACTAAGTAGTGTCCCAGTATTCTATTTACTGTCAACACGGCATGGGCGATTTGGTCGATGGTCCCGACAGAACAAGAGAAACGCGCGCGACAAGAAGAACGTGACGAGGATGCTGATGACAAAAACTGGCTTTCGCCAAAATCAAGCTTCGAGCTCAAAGAGTTGCCAAAGAACTACGAGGCACGCTGCGGGGCACTTGCTGATGGCTTTCCGCCGCCGCCCACCCCTGCGCGTGGAAAGTGGACGACAATGAAAGCCGCAATGACACCACGAACATTGGCATTCAATCAATTGGAGGGAAGATTGGACTAGATCGTTAGGCCTCTGACCTCTCCTCTCTAAGCTACAGGGCTTCTTAGGAATGTTACGCAGTTATGACTACAAAACTGCCATGGCACTGCTCTCGGTCACCACGCACCATATCCCTTCTTATTCTGCCTTTGCATTTTGTGGTAGCAAAATTGTTCTAGTTGGAGGAACTGATGAGATCTGCTACACTTGCAGCGAGACTCGATCTTGCTGCACCTGGATATGGTTCCATAGACCTGCACTCTGTGCTTTACTGAGTCGTTTCACACGTAACTTCTTGAACACTCTTGGCTTCTCTTCATGCTGAACGCGCGAGCACGTGATATGCTTCTTGCCGGACTCTACCCCGCTTACGTCAATCATTGGCTTCTAAGTTCTTATGTGATGCAACAACTTTTCCTTCGTCCTTCTCGAGCTCAGCCATATATAATTCAAAACATAGACTTGCTACCAGATTACTTCCACCCAATACCGAGCTTATTTGCCATCATGTCGTTCGAAGTGACTGCGACAATCGCTTCCTTCGGGGGCAAGCTGCTCAAGCTGACCCATCAGTCTTCCTCTACAAGCTGCAAAATGGCGTTGAACTTATACCTACCTCCTACACAATCGAAAAAGGTACCCATGCTCTTCTACCTCGCTGGCCTGACATGTACCGGGGACAATGGAGCAGAGAAGGGATTCTTCCAGAACAGCGCGAGCAAGCACGGCATTGCTATTGTCTTCCCAGATACCAGTCCTCGTGAGTTGAAGCAGCTGCTTTGGGCAATCTCAAGCTAGACCTGAACCTCACTAACCACCTTTACATCTCAGGTGGTCTAAATATCCCTGGCGAAGACGAATCCTACGACTTCGGATCCGGCGCCGGCTTCTACCTCAACGCGACCAAAGCCCCCTACTCCTCCGCCTACAAAATGTACTCCTACATTACCTCCGAGCTCTCATCGGCCCTAACATCTCAATTCACCGAACTCGACAGTTCGCGAATGTCAATAATGGGCCACTCCATGGGCGGCCACGGCGCCTTGATACTATACCTCAAGAACCCGGGCATGTACAGGAGTTGCTCTGCGTTTGCGCCGATTGCGAATCCGAGTAACTGTGATTGGGGAAAGAAGGCGTTTGGTGGGTATTTGGAGAGTAAAGGGGAGTGGGCGGAGTATGATGCTACGGAGCTTGTGAGGAAGAGGAAGGAGAAGTTGGATGTGCTTATTGATGTGGTGTGTTGTGCAAACATAGTCTGTCGTCCTAGGATGCTGATGAAATCACTAGGGTACCGACGACGACTTTTACAAGCAAGGCCAGCTCCTCCCCGAGAACTTTGTCGCCGCGGCAAAAGAAGCGGGATTGGCTGATGGCGTCAAATTAAATATGCGTGAGGGGTATAATCACAGCTACTTCTTCATCTCGTCGTTTGCGGACGATCATGTTGGGTGGGCAGCGAAGGCTCTCGGCGTGTAGATGGATGTTTCCATCCTTCTCCGCCTTTGACGGCGGACCACCTAATCAGCGTAGGCCGAAGCCGGGGAATACGCCGTATTAGCTTGAGTTGAGTACGACTTTACGATCATGAAGGTCCGAGGTTAGTGATCATAGACAACATACCCAGTGAGATTAGGTTGCTGCTGCAAGCTCGCATTCTACCGACGCAGCATGCCGTGGACACGGGCCTGAAGTGGCACAACACAACGAGTCTTGAACAGGTCACATTGAGAGTCCCTGCCTTGGTACACTGAATGTACACCACCGATCGGCAACAAAAGCAAAGATTTGGACTTCCAAGCTTCCTTGGATTTTGCACATATCGAGGATCGTTATGTCTAGATCTGTGTAACCCCGATGAATGCGGAAAGAATAATTGGATTCGAAAGTTGTACTCACGGTGCAAAAGCGGTCCTTCACAATGATTTATGCTTACGTGATGAAGAGATGACCGGCTTCATGCTGTCGAGCTGCAGGCAGCTGCAAAAACATGGTGGTCATTGGTCGTGTGTGGAGCTTGGTAGTCTTTCAAAAAGGACATCGCTACACTGAACTGTCACATCGTTTTGTGTTATTCTCGAGTTCTCAGCGCAGTCTCCAAACTCTCCTGCCACTCCCTCTCCGCCAAATCCCGTCCTATCACCACAATCTTACCAGCCCTGGAACCACTGCTCTCCTGACCTCCCACTGTAACACCATCACCACCACTATCAAAGCCATCACCAGCATCAGTGAGCTCAAACAC
>Ga0181471_100063_pt2 | contig 23438 bp, 24 predicted proteins | sample InSIn5gowninarea_FD_119083 | JGI IMG/M metagenome (GOLD analysis project Ga0181471, IMG submission 119083) | Clean room microbial communities from NASA Spacecraft Assembly Facility at Jet Propulsion Laboratory, Pasadena, California, USA -... ...
CATGGAGATCTGCAGCAGAAGTTGATACCTGAGTTACGTTACAAGTGCCAGTCGCAAAACCCATCATACCAATACCAATTGCGATCAGCGGACATACTATTAGGATCAGAATATTGTCACATATGATATGAAATTAGATGATGTTTCTACTATTGCTGCTTCTTTCATTAACCAAAAATAGTACTTTACTATATTGATATACTCCTAAGATCCTTCTCACCCATCAAATGTGATACTGATAATCACTTTACTGTGTCCTGGAATTACAACAGTGTGCTGCAAGCCGTGTGACCCGTAGGTTTGACGATTCACCTATCCGGCGCAGTCAGAATCTGTAGAGTGAAGGAACAGCACCTGCAGTTCAAGTACCTCTACCAAGTTCTCTATTTTGAACTACTTCATCTGATTATTCCTCGCCACTTTATTAACAGTCTCAAGTCAACAAGAGATTCGCACGAGCTAAATTGATGACTCGTAAAATAAGATTAGGTTGATAGCCATAATGTACCTGTCCAAAGAAGTTAGCTAGATGGCAAAATTAGGCTAGTAAATACCACTAAGTGAAATAGTAAGCAAAAAAATTCACCAGTCTCAGCCTTTGACAGAATAGCGTCTGTATCATCTATATATGTAATTATCATCAATATTGTACATGTTTGGTTTTGGAATAATCTTAATGTACCTGTCAGAGTACTTAAAAAAAAGAAAATACGATAAGAGAGATAAAGAGGGACGCAAGGATAGCGAAACCGAAGGCTCTGTTGCAGGGTAACCAAATCACGGCTTGCTTCAATATGGGTTAATGGACTATATTGGAAAAGGGTTAGGTATGGACAGCCAGATCTCTCTTACCTATCTGCACAACATTCTGGTCGTCCTACCTTTTCTAATTATTCCAAAAATGATTAGTCTGAATGATTACTGTATCATACACCAACCGATGACCTATAAGGTAGGGCGACCAGTCTATTCGACTAGACTAGACTCGTGGTCGCACTAATATCTTGGTCGTTGATACCATCCACCCCAGATTTATATCCTTCTATATTATACAAGACTGTGAAGTTGGCAGTCTACTGTCACAACATACTGCCAATGTTTCAAAAAAAGCAAATGGTAGATAAAATTATTCGTTCCCATGGAAGGAATTTCATTTATGGGGCACGGATTCTGGCTCGTATAGAAGACAACCATACCTTCAAATGGTGATTCCCATCCCAATTATTTTAATATATTTAAGCTAGAGAATAGCAATGTGACGTGGCGTTTTCTGCTAATGCGTCTAAGGTTAGTACCTTGGCATGAGTATTAGCGATAAGGATCTATGCTGTATCCTCCTTGGTTCGCTCTAAGTCTCAACAGTTCTTGTTCATACGTTCTTGCCATTGAGATCAAAAACTTGGTATCGCAAGTAACCCAGGAACTAGTTTCATGATTGCTTGCGAAACTGCGGCCGCCGCTCGGTATTCGGAAGACTTGATTGGTAGCTTACCTAAGAGGACGATAACGTCAAAATCGGTTCTCGCTCCTTCATTAAGTAACAGAGCTGGGATTCCGGTAACAGAGCCATTATATAGTCCTAATGCTGTGATATTACTGTCTATAATCCTCTGCTTTGCACTTTCTGTGCTGGCTGCACCATATAAATTATGATGCTGGCGTTCTTTGCGAGTATGTTTCATTTCTTTAGTAGTTTCTGGAGTAGATAGACTTCCAGAACTAATCACAAGTTCGCATTCATTCTCTTTAGCCCAACGCAAAATTGTTCTTGAGACATCATAATACAATGACTGATTCAGATTTAATTCGGAAATCAGGAAGGAAATCCTAAGTTTTTCATTTGCATAAATTCGAACTGGAGAGTTTGCAATCCCACTGCGTACCGTTGATATTGGCGGAAATGATGGTGATTCTAATACTGAAACTAGTTGATTTTGCACTAAACTCATAAAGCACATCGAGGCGATCGAATTTGATAATCCTCCACTGGGAAACCCATCAATGAGTATGCCACCTTTAAGGTCTAGCTTTTTTACCGAGTGAATTTCAATCGCAATTGCCTGTGACATATTAGATTTAGGAAACTCGAACTTAAATATTTGACTTGACGATTCTAATGGACTATTGAGGCAGAATCTATTTCATTACCATTTGGTTCAGCGTAACAATATTACTGATTGTGATCTCTATCCTAATCTTTTTCTTGGCTTTTTCTCTTTTACCTTCCGTTTAGGCATTTCAAATGAGATGTATTATTTGGGTCGAACTGTTATTAGATATTTTTTATAGTAAGACTTCTACCCTGTATAGATCCCATTTTGATATACTTCAGTTTTTTAGAAGGCTGTTACTTTGGCACGTGTAAAGCTTTTTTCCTTGATGTGAACTGCGGCTGATTGTTAATATGCCATACTCACTGGAGAAAAACCTTTAGTATTGGTTAAATAGTTCAATACACTATATACATTATAGATGATACTTGGGAAGTTATTAAGTCCCCGGAAGCAAGTATGCAACAATTGTGGCGAAAAATTTCATGAATACAGCGACTTGGTTGCACATGTAAAATCAAAACGCCATGGTCCCGTGTCACGCTGCCAAACTTGTGGTACAGAATTTGTGAGGGAAAGCGACAGATACCGTCATATACACGAGGAAAAGTCACGAAAACTAGATTCTCGTAGACATAGGTAGTATCAAGGTTCTTATTGCTGGGTCTAATTTTGTGGCTGACAGTCTAAGATATTTACATTCAAATGAAAAAAAACTTAATCTGATTTACTTGTCTCGTCGTATTCTTCCTTACTAATCTCCCCTTTCGCGAACCTTACTTTCAATATATGAAAAAGATCTTCTCGCAATCTGTAAGGTGAATATTGAGATTCATTAAATCTGATATATGTTATGGCGACCCAGACAGATTCTATTACTATTTTAGATACAGAAAGTTCTTTGGCATTAATCTTTGCCAAGCTCTTTGACCTTACTGAAAGTAATTTTGGACCGAACAAGTAGGCTTTAATTTTCTTTAGTTATGATGTGTTAGCACAGAACAGGAGGGGGAGCAAGTTGCATGTAAGAAGATATTCAGATAAGCAGGATGGAGCAAAGCTAATCGCTAGTATCACGCATTCAACTCTAGAAACTAGGAGTCACATAGACTCTAGATGACTTTAATCAAGGCCCTCTTTAAAATTCAGAACTGCAAAAGCTGGGAATGTAGTTGGCTTAAAAACTGGTGCGAAATCATATTAGTCTGGAAATGTACTGTAGATTAGGTAAAAAAAACGAAGATGAGTGAATTTGCATTCTTTCGATTTATGAGTCTTAATCTACTTACTCAAGAAGAGATAAAGAATAAAACTGATATTATTTCTGTAACTGAACAAGTTCTAGATGCAGAAGGTATTGAATGTGACTCTAAAATTGCAAAGCTGTCTGAAGAAAAGATTAACAAGATTCTTTCTGAAGTCAGGAAGCGACTGAGACGCAGAAGTGTTCAGAATGAGGATGCAGTGGAAGAGGAAAAGGGACAAGAGAGTCCTCTTCCAACAACATGACAATTGGTTCTCGCAAATATGCCAAATATTATTGGGGTGTCTTCTCAAACTTGAATTCAAGCAACATCGATACCAGTGACAACAACAATGGTAATATTCCCACAGGGCACTCTGGCACCAAGAATAATGGCAATAGTGATGATAAGAATTCAAGTTACAACAATCAGTCAACTCCTGAACGCTGGATTCTTGTCGTCGCAACGACCATACTTGCACTCGGTATCATTTTGCTGACATTACGTTCGGTAATATTCAGCCTAATACTTATAATAATCGGCGTATCACTTTTTGCATATTGGTTATATGTGGGAGTAAGATCAAAAGAAGAACATCGCCTTTTCTCAGATTATAATACCAGTTCTTCCTCTACCAATTCAGGAGGTAAAGAAGGAGAACATATCTGTACCTGTCCTATCTGTAAACATCACGAATCCAATGCGTGTATGCAGGTAAGATGTCCTTGTTGTATATTAACAAGAAACAGACAAATTATTGGTCACTTTAATAATCCACTTCAGTAGTAGCTACTCAAGGTTGCACATCTATACTAAGTCAGGCACTTATTTGCCGTCTTTTCCATTACTTCATTTGCATTTTTTAATATGAGTCATAATGGCTAGAAGGTTTTAGTAAAGGCTCAAAGAAACCATCCGTTCTACGAGCAGATAACTGCAGTTTGAAGTTAGAAAAGCCCAGCCATAGTGGTCATCGAACAATAAATCACAAAAAAAATGTTATTTAAAAAGGTGGGACGACCAGAGGTTGAGCAATAGGTTTTGCCTTCCACCCCAAACTACAGCATACCTAGCTACTTCTTATTTGAAACTCTGATTTCTTTTGTAACCCCTAACTTTTTCCCTATAAACTATGGTTAATCTTCTTCCAATCATGTACTAACAACGATAGACTACTAAAACTATTTTTATCGCTTACCCACAATTATAATACAATATCATGTCGTCACCATCATCATCGCATATACAATTCGCTGAACTTGAAGGGGATAATATAGGAGGACAACGGTCTAAAATTGATGTTATAGCTACTATTCTGTATATATGCAATGACGGAAGTTTAAAGAACCATATTGTTGGCAAAGGTAATTTTAGTGATTCCATGGCAAATCATTATATCTCAATTTTACTCTACAACGAACTACTTTCAACATATATCGATAATGAAAATAATGGAAGAACTTACTATAGAACAACTGATAAAGGGAGAGGTCTAATTTACTATTATAATCAAATACAAAGATTATTTGCAACAGATAAAGATCACCAAATTAGTGAAACTCAATCTCAAACCAAAACTAGATCTTCGCGGAATGCTATACCAAGTTTGGACGCTCAGTTAGTAGCGAAAAGATTGCTTATTATCGATGATGAAGAGGATATAACCTCAGCTCTGAAGGCCGGCCTTGAAAAATATGGAATTAATGTAGATGTTAGCAATAATCCAGTATCGACATTGTCAAACTACAAACCAGGTTACTACGATCTTGTAATATTGGACATAAAGATGCCAAATATGGATGGCTTTGAATTGTACAAAGTCATAAGAAAACTAGATAATAAGACGAAAATCTGTTTCTGGACTGCTTTCGAAGTGGCATATGAGCAATTTCTCAAGATGTTCCCAACAATGAATGAGCAATACTTTATCAAAAAGCCTATAACACTTGATGATTTGGTCAACAGAATAGACAAGTTGATAGTTCTCGAAAACCAAAGTATTAAACAATCATCATCTTCTCCTTCAGATTTGTTCTCTTCCTCATCAGTGTCCACTTCATAGAGATGACAAGAACCCCTTACTAATAAATGAAGAAACTATTTGGAAAACTTCCAAGGCGAAGTTACGTTCTTCTCACAATTCTTATAGTATGTTCAGGTATATTGTCTTTCTTCTCTTACTATTACTCTTCATTAGCCGCTAGGCAGATTGTAGATTTAGCCTCAGAAGATATACGATCGAACGCAAAAATTCAAGCTCATGATTTAGGGTCCATTCTATCTAATGCGTTAAGTTCAGTTGCTACTAATCTCGGAATCCTTACTACATTTCAGGAGACAGTAGCGCAACAGGGCAATATAGAAAATTCCATACTTGATATTGTTCAACAATCATCTAGTGGTCTATTCGTACAGTATTTACAATTGAATCGTGATGGGCAGGTACTTTGGTCTAATAGCAGCGGCACTACTTCTAATTATACCAATTTTATCTTTAGTACACTTGCCGAGCAAGTCCTTCATGATTTCAATAATGAAAGTAGGGACAGTGATAATAACAATATCTTGCAGAGCTCACTTTTTTTAAGTAATGCAATACGTGAACCCGCTACAGATAAAATGTATAGTTTGATGCTATATCCTCAGATTGAAAATTCCAATTACACAGATGATTCTGTCTCCGGCATATTTACTAGAGACGTAATGGCAGCACTCATAGGATTCGATCATGACAATAATAACAGAGCTAGCATGTTAAATAGACAATCTTCAGATGAAGTTAAGCAGAATATAGTGTTGCTTGCAGACAGTGAGAATGTCATCCTTGAATCTAACAATAATTCTTTGATAGGGGTGCCAATTTCTCAATATTTTAATCAAATGACTATACCTAATTCTGCCTGGGACAATAAAAGCTCTGACTCTGAATCATTTGCAGCTCAAGTCCAAGCGTCAGTACAGACCGATGCGTCGGAGCCAATATCTTTGGACGTTATGTTAGATGGCAATAAAATGAGCTTAATCTCAGAACCAATATACCTGGGCGACAAACATGTATGGACATTATATGTCTTGGCTCCACATCTCCTTACACATGATGTGAATGCGCTTTTTGATCTTCAGAATAATTTTAGCAGTCTAATGATAATACTCATTGGGGTAATCGCTTTCGTAATTGCCATGATAATACTATTATGGAACAAGGGTCTTGAAGAAGTTGTAAGCCAGAGAACAGCAGATCTAAGAAAGATGAATAATTTTTTATTATCAGCTAACGAACAGCTAAAGGTTCATGATCTGATGCAGAAAGAGTTTCTTAATATTGCCAGTCATGAAATGAAGACGCCGACACAAACCATACTGTTACATTCGAATCTTCTATCAATAAATTCTGCCTTGGGGCACGAATCTACAGAGGCCATAATACGCAATGCCACGCGGCTTCAGAAGCTAGTCAATGATATTCTGGATATCACAAGAATTGAAAGCAAGTCTCTAAAGTTAAATAAAGAAAGACTAAATCTCAATGAAATCATAGTTCCAGTTTTAGAAGAATATTCATCCCAGGTTGATAGTGGTAGATTAACCATTCAGTACGAAGCCAGCTGTAATATATATGCCCACGGAGACAAGGCGAGAATTACACAGGTTATTTCAAATCTTCTTGATAATGCCATAAAATTTACAAAGGAAGGATTTATTTCGATCAGTACTAGGCCGATAGGTGACGATCATGTCCTTGTGAGTATAACCGATACAGGATCAGGCATCGATTCAAAGGTTTTTCCCCGGATTTTTGATAAGTTTGTTACCAAGTCAGAACATGGTATAGGTCTTGGATTATACATATCCAAGAGCATTATTGAAGCTCACGGAGGAAAAATATGTGCACATGATAATAAGGAAGTTAACAAAAATTGCCAATTCAATATTTACCATCCTCAAATGAATAAAGGTTCTACTTTCTCCTTTACACTGAGTAAATGAACTGACAAGCGAGTAACTGATAAGTTAGGTACTACAACGGGTCTACATTAGGGAATGATAGTAAACAGAAACTTTCTGGAATATAATTACGAAATCCTATATCGAATAATATTAAATATTTAGCAGTTTTTCTGTTCTATATATGCTTAAAGTTAGTTTAGAGACGCTGGAAAAGATGACAAACTACGGTGCAGAAGATGAACCACACCGTCGTGTTGCTGGAATTGTTGAAGTTACTGTAGGGGAAGAGAAGGATCAAATTTCAGGTGGCGAATTGGGAGTAGTGCCTGTTATGGAGCCTCACAACTTTCGTAATATAGGATCTGATACGGCTAAACTCATTGGGTCCTTCTCAAGTCCTACTGTAGTCATCACTTTTGAGAAAGCCTTTTTACCTCTTAACTTTAAAGAATTTGATACGAGCAAATTACCCGCTACTTAAGGGAGTTGACCTCTGACCCCTCTAATAATACTGGAGAGGATTTCCTGCACCAGGTAGGTTGGTTAGCCGTTTATATGACAATAGGACTTGTTATTATTTGGATATTCACATTCCCTATTGACTTTGCGATATTAGTACTGGTACTCATTTCAATAAATATCTGTAGGAAAGGGGGGTTATTTGAAAGACTTGGCCTTCAGGATCAAACCCATATGAAAGGTTGGAGAGGACTTTTTAAATCATTATTTCAATCAAGGGCTTCATCACCAGCCTATAGCGGCAGTAGCGAAAGTAACCTAGTCGAATATTACTGCATGTTATGTGGTAATGAGAATAACGGAATTGTTTGTCCGAAATGTGGCTCAAAAATGAAAAGAGCAGACTAAGATTAAGTATTTTATTTTAAATGAGAAGCCGATCCTATTAAAACTTATTTACTGCTTATGATCACTATTTTCCCTCTCATGTGTTATTTGCTGGTGCTTGTTTAGCTCTGTTTCGTTCTTGAATTTCTTTCCACATTTATCACATCTAAATTTCTTTCTTTCAAATATATTGAACTTCATAATTCTCCTTACAATAAATTGATTTAATACTACATATCAACTTTAACCGTATTATAGTATCCCAATCAATATCATTTACGATCATATGGGATAAGAAGATCCAGAAAAACCTTCCCTACTAACAATAGGGAGATTAGAATATTGACTATTAGAATATTGACTAACTGCTATCCATTAGATAAAAATTAAAAAGGATCAAAAATGTGGCTCTACTGTGTTTAGTATATTCGTAAAATATAACACCATACTAAAACCAGGGATCGCGATTACCTATTCTATATGAATATAGAAATTGAGGGATAATACGTAATATGTTTGGAAATGAAATCGGTTTAGAAAAAAAATCTGTGACTAGTTTTGGAAGATTAATGAAGAGTACAATTTAAAGTAAGTCTTTTTATTGCTATTCTAATATGGCATTGGTAGAAAATGGAGCTGAATTTCTTCATGTTATAATTACACTAGCAGCTTTACTCTTTACTGCAAAGCTCTTCGCCGAAATATTCCATAGACTAAAAATGCCTATAGTTCTTGGCGAACTCTTAGCAGGGATAATAATTGGACCTTTTGCCATAGGTGGCTTGATATTTTTTGATGGCGAACCTCTAGTGGACCTTAATGAAACAGTACGTAATATCGGAGAAATATCTGCCATTGTCATCTTGTTTGTAGCTGGGCTTGAAATTACACCACGAGAATTCTTGAGAGGGGGAGCTGCCTCCTTTACAGTAGGATCACTTGGTGTTATTCTTCCATTTTTTGTGGGATTTGTTGTACTAACACTATTTGGGTTAGATGCGTTAGAGTCTATGTTAGTGGCTACAGCTCTTACGGCTACAAGTATTGCAATATCGGTGCAGGTTTTGACTGAATTAGGAAAAATGCAGACAAAAGAAGCCAGATTGATATTAGGTGCGGCAATTGTAGACGATATTCTTGCTATTGCTGTGCTGTCTGTTGTAACCACCATGGTTCAAACAGGTGATACCTCTCCGGCAATAATGGATGTCATATTCCTTATACTCCAGATACTGGGACTGTTTGCCGCGCTATTAATTGGGTCCATATTTTTGATACCCAAACTACTTCATGTTGAGAGGTTATGGAAATCGAAAGGCAGTATAGAAGGAATTGTAACCGCATCATTCTTTGGGGCGGCAGGCATAGCTGCATTCGTTGGTCTATCTCCTATTGTTGGAGCATTTGCTGTGGGTATGGCAGTCGCTAGTACACGTCTTATCAAACAAGTCGACGAATATGCGGAAAAACTGCTAATTATTTTTGGTCCTCTCTTTTTTGCAATTATCGGAGCACAAGTAGATCTACGAGGAGTAAACCTAAACGTGTTATACCTTTCAGGCATAGTAATAGCCGTAGCTGTAGCAACAAAACTTGTTGGATGTGGCCTCCCCTCTATCATATTTCTGAAGGACAAGACTAAGGCATTACGAGTAGGAATTGGAATGGTATCGAGAGGCGAAGTAGGATTGATTGTGGCAGGAGTAGGGGTGTCAACCGGTGCATTAACTTCTGATATATATACTACGGTCATAATTATGGTTGCTCTCACTACTATAATTACACCAATTTGGCTAAAGAAATCGTATATGAAAGAAAGTAATTTAACTTCTCAACCTTCATCCACTTCTAAAGAACAAAATAAATGAAATCCATGAATACTATTACTGAGGACTGTTCCATTAAAATAAGCCTATAATTCTAAAATCATAATTTTATCATATGTAGAAAATTAAGTACTATAGAAGTCACAATCTGGGTCAATAAATCGACTGGCATTAAGCCCTCTCGAAACGAATTATAATAATGTTGTTGGATTAAATATGCAATTACTGTAACTAGAAAAACTAAGATAGCAGTAAATACTATCTTATTTTTTAGAGTTATATTATCGTTTGATAAGGTCATTAGGATTTCTTAATACATATCTTTGCACCGATTTCATTTAAATGCTTTACAATAAATATTTAGGCATTAATTTTGGGTAATGTGGTAAGTGCTCGTATAAGATGTTTAAGTACTACTACATCAGTGTATTAGCTCTTGATACTGATAGGGCACCGGAAATAGTAGTATCCTTGATTAAGATCGCCGTTCAATAGCCCTAATGTGAGAAGCAGCGACCTAACACGAGAGTGATATCTGCCCTAGTCTAGCATTCATTTGTTAATCTGTGCATTAGTAGATGCATACAATCTTCACGCTGCGCCCATCATAATGTTCTTAAAGATGTACTGGAAGTGAAACATGGGTGAATGAAATTGTCTGTTGTGTTCTAAAGTTACCATAGGCGGACTCTGAAATTTGTTATTTCGATATCCTTACGGTACAGCATATCTGCTATCAACGATAGTGAAACCTTATTATCGTATTATTTAGTAATTGAAAGACATGGGAATTGCACCGGCGGCCAAGTCTATGTCATTGATCCTTATTGTCTGTTCAGTGTTCCTTAGTAACAGTTTCATAGAAAAGAAAGGGGTTCAAGAAACAGAATCACACACTATCTTTGCGCAGACAAATTCTGTACAGGCTGACACGGTACAAGGTAGCGAATCAATTAATGCTGCTAATGTAACTATCAAAGAATACTCTGTTCCAACTGGGTCTAGGCCTCATGATGTCGCTCCCATGTATAATTTAACAAATGATGCTGATTGGGCATCATCGCCTGTAGATGCAACCGTTTGGTATACTGCTCAGCGTTTAGGTGAATTAGGTAAGCTCGATCCTATAACTGGAGAAACCCACCATATACCACTTGGCCAAGGATCTGCTCCACATGGTGTAATTGTAGGACCAGATGGAGCTCCATGGATTACAGATGGAGGCTTGAATGCTACCGTTCGTGTCGATCCTAGTACAGAGGAGGTTGAGGTTTATCGGCTTCCTCAAGGTGCTGGTTATGCTAACTTAAATACCGCTACCTTTGATCATCAAGGTACTATATGGTTTACGGGACAAAGTGGGATCTACGGCCGACTCGATCCACAGGTAGGACAGATCGACGTATTTCAAGCACCTCATGGCCCAGGACCTTATGGTATCTCTACAACTCCAAATGGGACTATATATTATTCTTCTTTAGCAGGTAGCTATGTGGCTCGCATCGATTTGGAAACTGGTGATAGTACAGTGTTACTTCCTCCTACGGCTGATCAGGGAGCGCGCAGAGTATGGCCTGACTCGCAGGGTCGCATCTGGGTAAGCGAATGGAATGCAGGTCAGGTGGCCGTTTACAATCCATCAACTGAGGAATGGAAAGAATGGCGGCTTCCAGGAGAGAATCCTATGCCGTATGCCATATATGTTGATGAGAAAGATGTGGTTTGGTTAAGTGATTTCGGATCAAATTCCTTAGTACGTTTTGACCCTTTGGATGAGACATTTGAGGTTTTCGCCCTTCCAAGTACGGAGGCTAATGTGCGGCAAATATTAGGTAGGACAGGTGAGATATGGGGGGCAGAATCAGACAAGCTAGTTGTTATCAGTACAAACCAGAGCTGATTTAAGACCTTGAGCGGTCGTGCTTATCGCGGTATGAACCACAAGTCAGTATAGGTCAGTGTTGCAAGAGCTTACAGGTCTATTGATGCATGTGAATATTTTTACGAGGTTACCGACTACCGTTATTGTCAGAGTAGCTACGGCTAGAAGGGATAAGTGTACACGATCTGTTATTTGATTCATGAACTGTTGAATAGTGCACCATTTGAATGGACAGGGTTTCTTCCATCAATTCATGAGAACGGCAGCAATTAAGCCATAATAAATTCAAGATTTGTAGATATTCAGGGCCTATGGTGTACGTATACAACGTCAGTGAAGTTAAATCGAATCATATACGATTCGTAGTCTAATAGAAATAGTAATAAAGTTCTCTGGCAACTAATTATCGTTTGAATACATATTTATTCAATATAAATTCCAGTTAATATTTACTGAGTTTAGAATATGAGACCTTGGTATTCCTCAACTAGTAACAAAGAGAATTAATTAGAATCTTATTCTTCTTCTTGGCTAGGTTCATTAGCAGTTGTGCTGTCTTCCTCGCTGCTGTCTTCTGGTTCTGCGGCCGGGATATCCTCTAATATTGATGGCAAAGTAGTCGGCAGTATTGTCCTTAAATCTAGATCCGCCCTAACATCGTTAGTGTACTTTTCGGACTTGTCAGCATTGGTAAGTGTAACAACTGCTGATATATTTTGTAGAATATTGTCTGTTAAAGTAGTTGCCAGCTGTGTTGTTCCTTCAGTATTGTTCAAAACAAATCCATTTGGAAATGATGAAAGCTTTATTAGTGAACCAGTCTCTCGATCATAAATGCCCATTATAGCATTAACCCTCTGCCCTATGAGTGATTCATCTTCTATATCATAATTTACTAAAACCTTTACTTGATTGCCTTCTGCAGTAGTAAGAGGAAGGGCAACCGCTCGATCTACCGAAATAGTTCCTCGCTGTTGAGCATGCAGCTCCCCACCTGACAATATCAAGAGAGAGCTACTGACTATCAAGCTGATCATGACCATGGATTTATCAATAGAAGTCACATTGAAACTGATCTTGTTCATCATATTGTTATAAACTTGCAAGATATGATATATCGTATCAAATGATTTTGACAAATGGTTCAAATCTATTAATGCCTACTACTAATAAACTTCTATCTACTACTTGATTTTTTTTACACGGTATTTTGCTTAATTTCATTTGAAGAGCTCACAATAAATACTATTAACTCTATCAATTTGACTTGTCAGATTGACGAAATTATTCAACGTGTGGATCGAAGTTCTGTCAGATCGCTTTAACATATGAGAATTGAATATTATTTCCTTCTATATCTTCAACCACGAATGTTTATATCGACATATTTCAAAATCATTGTACATGGTTTATGACAAGATCACCAGTACGATTGTTAATCATAATAATAATGCGGTATTCACTCATAGACGCAATGCGATACGAAATCAACCGCACCTCCATGATTTACGGTAACCAAACACCACAACTGCCAGGAATCAAAACACTTCTCGTGTACAAGGTCAACAGGTTCCGATAGACATATTGTCTATTATGGGAATTTCTACAGATAATTCGACTAGTGTTTGTGAGGTTTATATGATTCTAAATGAGATTAAACCGTATCAAAGAGTAAATCCAACGGGCAATAATGTAACAGGTAATCAGGATTATTCAACATGGAATTATACATTTACACCTGAATATGCAACGATACAGGAAGGTAACAATCGAATGGTATCTAAAATAACGTGTATTGATCACTCTGGTATTGATAATGAAAATTTGACAAAATTCAATAGCCTTAATATTACAGGAATCAGAATCGAAGGCAATGCCATTAATTCGGAGCTTTCAACATTGGAAAATCCGTCGTTACAACCAATAGAAAAAAACTATTCGGATTCATTGCAATTACAAGATCTTGGTTCAATTAATCCTAATCCGAACAATACTGTATCATACCAAAATTTACAGAGTATAGCTATTCAAGAGGATATTCTGGATAAAGAAGGCGATTTTGGTAGTAATGATAGCGAGAATAAAGACGATGTTAATAAAGATGAGGATGTTGATTATAGTATCAGAACTAGTAAAAATGAAGAGGATGAGAATGAAAAAGACTTTTTAGAAAAATTGCATGATAGAGTACTTGATCAGGTGATAGAACGGTTAAGAGAATCAGGGATTGACTTTCCAAAATGAGTACGTCATAAGCCTGGGATCGTAGTAAATCCCACAGCGCGATTTGTCTCCGGCATAGATTCACCGATTTTTTGAATACAATAATTTAAGCGCATAATTTAATGATGTTATCCTGCTGTGGTGCATGATCTAATTATTGGTTCCAATAATATAACTAGTATAATAGGACATACGGGGTACTTGTCATTATCGTTTTTGCCTATAATCACATAGTCGAAAGAGGCTGCCCTCTTATCTTGCACGAAACTATCGTACTGCCCTAAATCAGAGATATTGTAAAAATACCTTCATTGGCAATTAAATTCGGTATCAACTGTACCCCGCAGCCATAAATTGAAGCACTATTGACTTATTTGTTGATTTTGAATATTTTCTAGTTTCTCTTCCATTCCTTTCACGTTTAGCACTGAGGGACCCTTTTCAAGTAGGGCAAACTTAGCTTCATTACATTCCCTTTAATAATCTAAGTGCTGCGATCTTCCGGTCTGTAGTTCTATAGAGGGATTATACTATCTTTCTTGATTTTGATAACCTAAATATCTAGTGTTAAATCGAGATTTGATACAATAAATTTAAGTTTTAGTTCTGTGTTAGGAATTGCGGCTATGGCATTAGCCGTGGTAAGTAGTGTGTGATAACCACATCAACAACAACCAAAACTTCGTCCTAAGGTCAAAACAAACTGTTATGATGATAATAATGCCTACTAAATCAATAGAAAAAATATTGGTGTTGGTAATAAATGTCAAAAAATGAAGATCCCAAATTCATTCAAATAAGATATACAGACGTTCCTGGTAGATTCTTAGCAAAGTATATTGCAAAAAACAAAGAATATGATATAGAAAATCTTTACAAATATGGAATAGGCTTCGACGGCTCATCTGTAAGGGGTTTCGCCGACATCAATGAATCTGATCTTATGTTATTTCCAGATAAATTGACTAGCAGGATTATTACAGAAAATGCATTGATGATACCTGGTTACGCAGTTATAAGTGTAATTGCTAATGTTTACCGAGGGTTTGGGCAGGGTAGATTATCTAAGGATCCTAGATATGTCTCTCATTGTATGGAACAATATCTAAAGCAAAAGGGTCTGTTATGTCAAATTGGAGCAGAAGTAGAATGTTTTATCTTTGATGATATTGGTCTAGAGGATGGGAAAGATAACGACCGTGACGATGGTGAGCCTAAAATCATTTCTATAGAGCAATATGGAGCCGGCAAATATCCAATACGTACAAAAGAGGGATACGATGCACCGCCATTTCAAGATTCTTTATCGGCAATTAGATTTGAAGTTTCAGAAATTTTAACAGAATATTATGATGTCGATGTCACAAATCTGATGCATGAAGTTGCGAGCAATGGACAAATAGAAATTAACTTTAAACATAGCACATTGACAAAATCTGCAGATAATGTACAAATCTATAAAGACGTAGTTAGAAATGTCGCAAAACAACATAATAAAGTGTCAAACTTTATGCCAAAACCAATATTCAACGAATCAGATCTGGGATCTTTTAATGGTAATGATAACGGCTCAGGAATGCATACAAGTATCAGTCTATGGGAGCAGTCAGACAATAATAATGGTAGGACAAATACTTTTTATGATGAAAATGACGATTACGCAGAGATAAGTCAAATTGCCAGATACTTTATTGGTGGCGTTTTAGACCACGCATCTTCTTTGGCCGCATTTGTTACACCAACTGTTAACTCTTATTATAGATTGATTCCTGGGTTCGAAGCTCCTATTTACGTTGCATGGGCAAGAGGTAATAGATCTACTGTTATAAGAGTGCCAGTAGATGAGAAGAATAATTACAAAACAAAGCGTATTGAATTTAGAGCACCAGATCCATCTGCAAATCCATATCTAGCATTTTCTGCCATCATATCAGCAGGACTTGATGGTATCAAAAATAAAATAGAGTCTGGAAACCCCATCGATAAAAATGTGTATAAAATGTCTGATTTTGAGAGAAGCAACTTTGGAATAAAGTCTCTACCAGCTAAGCTGGAAGAATCATTGGATGCATTGAAGAGCGATTCAGGATATCTTGATGTTTGCTTCTGCAACGATCTCGTAGATACTTATATTATGCTCAAAAAGGAAGAGATAGCACAGATAGGAAAAGGTAACACGAAAGCTAAACAGTTTATGTTCTATTATGATGTCTAAACAATAATGTGGGAAGACAGCTGATGCTAATTTTTAGAAATTGTTTTTGAAAATTTGGTAAGGCCAAAGAGAAAATGAATGAAAGGAGACAAGGAAAATCAAGAGACAGATCATGATATACTTAAAAGGGAAATTTTTGAGGAGACAGGTATTACCAACTTTAGTATACTCAATTATTTGGGCAAAATAAGATATAAGATTATGAAGGCAGAATTTCAAGTACAAAAGGAGGTAAAATTCTATTATGTCACTACTGTTGACAACCAAGTTGTACTCTCTGATGAACATGTTGGTTCACAATAATTGTGCAACCGAGTAATAGCGACAACTAAAATCACCTTCGGCAAGTGCTAAGATCCTTCCTTTTATTGAAATCAGGTCCAGTTTGCAGATAACCAAGGGAAATCTTTAGCAACACGAGCCGCGTATGACCTGTTGAACAATGTGTGCAAAGAGAATTGCAGCCATTTTATCTGATTATGATGGAACATTATGCCCAACTGATTCTGTAAAGAATAAAACAGACACAATTCCAGAGAAATTAGAACAGGTCTTGTGGAGTATATCTCGACAAATACCTGTGTGTATCATTTCCAGCAAAGATTACCATTTTCTATATCCGAGGACAAAATTTGCTAGAGTATTTTCATGCATTATGGGTATCGAAACAATTAGCTTTGGAATCGATAAAGGACTAACCAACGAGAACCAAGGAGCAAAAATTAAAAGTAGCAGCAATAAGGGCAAAGAGATATGCAGTAATATTTCGTATGGTATTGGCAAAAGCCGTCTTCTTCCTAATAGTAGAAAAGCACTACATATAAATTCTGATTTATTGTCTAGACTTGCAGAAAACATCGAATTAGAATTTAGGCATAAGGTAATAGTTGAAAGAAAATTTACCAGCGAAAGACAATACTTGGCAGGTATTACAATTGATTATAGACATTTGAAAGATTGGAGATCATACAAGAAAATACTTGAACCCTCTTTAAAGGAAATGATCCTAGCGTACCAATCGACTTCAACAGTATCAATAGCCGATCTATATCTACTGACATATAGTTCACATCCCTTCATGGACGTGTATGCGCTGTATTGTGATAAAGGTATGGCATATGATTTTGTTACCTCTGAAATTCTAAAACTGACAAATGAGAGAAGGGGCCGAGCCAGAGGTACATTGTACTTGGGAGATTCAGACAATGATAATCCTGCATTTGAACGTGCAGATATATCGATTGGTATTAATTCTGATGAAAGATTAGAACCAAAATTGAAATCTAGATACAACATTAATTTTAATCGGCTCCATATATTTCTGAACAGACTTTTACATAACCGGTTTGTATTTTCAGAAGGTCTCATATACGAATAATATCCTACATATCTCCCTTCTTCCTCTGAGACAGGATCAATTCCTAAGCGATTCACATAAAAATCGTTCATAATCTTCAGCTTCCTTACCCTATAATTGACAACATTTTTTCACGAATGAAATTAAATTTAAGCTGTACAATAGCTGATAATTTGGTTATCAATTTCATTATACGTACCTAAATTGGGTAAATAACTTACATAATCATGGTTGCTCTTACTACAATAATTACACCGATTTGGCTCAAGAAATCATTCAAATATGAATTGGCTTCTCAACAGTAGAGAACTATCTGACCGTCGGTTCGGTGACTAATCCTAATACGGGTACAAATATAGTTACTCACATTAACCAATAGTCCATACTTTGATAGCAATCAAAGTGGATAGAACGACCAGCAATTAGTCTAATCGGAGTGAGACCACTTCCGCATCCATTGCAAGAGGCCGATCACTGATTCTACAAGCTCTTGTCCTTTACCGGTAAGGCGATACTCCACCCTTGGGGGTATCTCATTATATGCTTTCCGTTCAAGAATTCCATTCTTTTCTAGTTGTTTGAGTCTTATTGCTAGTGTTTTACTACTAAATCCTTTCATAGATTTTCTGAACTTCATATACCGAACTGGATCCGTAGTGCAACATAGTGGTATTAGGATTTCAAGCGTTCCTCTTTTCGTAATTAATTCCCTCAGTTTTTCAGTTTCGTTCATAAGCAGCTCAGTATCATAACCTTCGAAACTGCAAAGTTCTTGAAACATAGGAAGAGCCTTTTCTGCTCTTGGTGTCTTTAGTCTTTTGGATCTTGCTTTAGTTTCCATATCTACACTTACTTTACCCAGCTTCTCTTGCTAACTTAAATAGTTTCCTTAGTAAACATAGAACATGGCTGATTTACTAAAAATAAAGGAAAAAGTAAAGGAGAGATATGGAAAGGTAGCGCTGACAGGTGACTCATGTTGTGGTCCTTCAGTTAGTTTTGAAAGTGGAGGAGGAGGATGTTGCTCAGGAAATGATAATGCTGTTCTACAACGTTCGCAATCTGCTGCACAAGTTTCTGAGCTAGTCGGATATGACTCAAAAGAGCTGAAGTCGATACCAGAAGCATCAATCCTTGGAGCAGGATGTGGAACTCCTACAAAGTTTGCTTTTATTAGAGAAGGAGATATGGTCGTTGATCTAGGTTCGGGTACAGGCATTGATGTATTCCTTGCAGCTAACATAGTCAAGGATTCGGGGAAAGTAATAGGGATAGATATGACTGATGAAATGTTGGAAAAAGCGAAAAAGAATGCATATGACAATAACTACACAAACGTTGAATTTAGAAGAGGGAATATAGAAGAAAGAATCCCTATTGATAGTAACAGCGTAGATGTCGTAATAAGTAACTGCGTAATCAATCTAACGACAGATAAGGCAAAGACATTTAGAGAAATATATAGAATTCTCAAGCCTAACGGAATTGGTAGAATGGTTATTTCAGACCTTGTTACAGATAAGCAAATAGCAGAAGATCCCTCATCGATAGATCCAGAAAAGTGGTGCAGTTGCATTGATGGTGCATTGACTAAGGATAATTACATTGCTAGCATCAAAAAAGGCGGATTTGAAAACGTAGAGGTATTAGATGAAAAGATCTATACTGAGGGAGACCAGGTTGATAACCGAAGGATTAGCAGTCTGGTTATAAAAGCAATAAAAGATGAGTGATCGGGGTACTGTTCAAAATCGAGAATCGTGATTACGAATGAAATTTTCATTCAGTACCAAATCAAAGATCAAAACAAAGAAGACGATACTCTTTGTCTGTGTGCAAAATGCAGGTAGAAGTCAAATGGCTGAGGGATTCTTTAGAAAATATGCTCCAGAGGGTTTTCAGCCAATGAGTGCTGGAACAAAGCCGACATCACAGCTCAACCCACTTGCAGTACAGGTAATGAACGAAATCGGAATAGACATATCTAAACAAAGGTCTAAGGATCTCACGGAAGATATGATGAGAAACTCAGATAAGATCATCAATATGGGATGCATGGAGAAGAATTTCTGTCCTACATTGTTTATTCCTAAGGTAGTTGATTGGGGGATAGACGATCCTAAGAATAAACCAGTTGAAGAAGTCAGAGAAATTAGAGATGAGATAGAGAGGAGAATCAGGGAACTTGCAACAGACATTTCTATCGCTGAAGAAGACAACAATAGATAAGCTTACATTAAATCAAAAAAAGTTCACTGTAGAAGTAATAGGCACATTCATCATAGTAGTCTTGGCTACAGGAGCGGTAGTTATTGATGCTAAATTCAATGGAATATTAGGTATCCCCTTTATAGCATTTCTTCCCTTCGTAGGAGTAGCAGTAGGAGTATATTTGTTTGGCAAGATATCTATGGCTCATTTCAACCCAGCAGTAACGTTAGGATTTCTTATTACTAAGCATATTACTAAACTACGGCTAGTATACTATTTCATACGAAGATCATGGGTAATATCCGACGCGTGTGAGCTAGTACCTGGAGATGTCTTGGAAATATAATCTATCGACTAAGTCACCTCAACGGTTCCTGTCATCCATGGATGTACTGTACATATGTTTGGGTATGTCCCTGGCTCTGCAAAAGTTACAGTAAATGAAGTTATTGGTGGGGCTCCAGGGAACACTTGCCCTTCAGGCCATATCCATCCCGAATTAGCATAAGTCTCCGTTCCATCCATCGTATAGTGAGCATTTAAGGAAAGATTTGTTACATTCTGACCTGTCGAATCAATGACTATCGGGTTAAACACTCTTCCATTATTTATTATCACAGTTTTTTCAGTTTCATTATTTGCTCCTGCAGGATTAGGCACAACAAGAGGTTCTACGTTAGGATTTGGGATTAGAGCTCTGATTTCTGTGGTGCTTGGAACTGCAAATGGAACTACATATGGTAGAAAGAGGTTGCTTTCTTTCACAAAGGTGACTGAATATGGCTCTCCTACAGTTGTAGCATTAATCCAGTTTATAGACTGCCCTGCCTCTATTGTGACGTTTTGAGGGACATAAACAGTTAATGGACCAGTTGCATTACCTCCCCCTGCATCAACTTGTATTGTATATTAGTTGTAGTCTGAGCCACAACCGATTGTCCTGCGCCCGCGGATAAAGTTGCAGTTGTCGGCGTATTTAACATTAATACTCTAGCAGAAGTGGTTAACATTAGAACTGTCGTGAAAACAAGTTTCACTTTGCAATTATTGTGCTTAGCTCATGCATCATCTGTCTATTATTCTTGAGTTACGAAATACTGCATCCAGATCTGCCATGTCGCGAATGCAACCATTGCGGCGGCCATAGCGAAAGTCGCGTATTCGATTACTTTGTTCCAGAATTTGTTTTGCCTTCTAGTTATCTCTTGTACTAACATTGCCATTTTCTTTTTCTCACTATCCCCCCTAAGTAGTATATACTGCATCGTATTACTTAGGATTGCCGTCTGCACTGCAGTACTATGCAGCTACCATTGGTCTTCTTCTTGATATTCCGACATGTGAAGGAGCCGTCAAGCAATACTTCAGCATACAAGTTTGTCAACTCAGCAGGCGACTTTGCTAGACTTCTCCAAAGAGATGGGAGGAGTGTAGCCCAAGGGGGTTAGATTCTTGCAGGTAAAGGGGCTCATTACCATTAGCAGAGATATATCTGGTTGCTGATAAAAAAGGTTATATGAAAATCAGATGGGACGACCATGAAGATACATTATTCTTTGATCACAATGCTCCCTTCCTTTTTGAGTTAGCCTTACTTTGAAGTTTTTTGGGTGCCTTTCAATTAGCCCACTTTGATCTCTTAACATAAATTCAGCCAAGTACCAAACGTCCGTTGTTTGAGATAGGCCTTTCATTTTTTTATCTATGTCTTCTAAGGATTGCCATTTTGGAACTCGGCCTGCCTTCCTATCTCTCTTATCTTTGTCACAAAGAGTACGGTGTACATTATTCAAAATTGGTTCAAATTCAAATGATTCATACTCTGAAGGCTCAGAAGTCATACTATATTATTGAATAGTTTGAGATACCTATATAATAAATTTAAATCCTAACCACTATTATCCGCGCTGAATAAGTCTAATGTCGCATTGGTTAAAAAAAAGGTTTCTATTGTATAATCTTGCTAGTACATTAATCAAATAAGAAAATACATGTCTCCAATTAGCCCGAAGTGGTTCTGCAGGATCTATTGAAATGTCTATTTCTTCCTTTAAGTTCAGGTTGGAGTGTCCTTTGTGAGAGGTTGTGCCGATACCACACTATTAAAAAGAATCTGCCGACGTCCAAACCCAGCAATTAAGACCTATTGTAGTTGTTCTCTCTGTTCTCGTTCTTCTCTTGTTCCACGAATACAGTTAAGACACCACTTTTGAGGTATATCGCTGTCCTGCCCCTCGATATGCTTCATGACATCGACGAGGATTGGGGTCATCTACACAGTAACCTCATCCTTCAGCACAGCCCTTTTGAGGAAGTAGGTGGTGAAGAAGGAGAAGAGAAAATGGAAGAAGGAGGACTTGATGCATAAGCGACTTTAGAAATAGCGATTGATAGTAACAATAATGCAACTAAACAAGCTCAGAGATTCGATCGGCGTTCCAATCCATCCATACTACAAATGAAACTCTCCTATTCCCAAGATACATATGATCCTTTACTGCCAGAGAATACTGTTGAGAGAGAGGTTACTTTATCGACTTCAAACTCTGCATCTAATATTTCAAATATTCCTCGAGATTTCTCTCTTTGAAATGTTATGTTAACCATCTATTAAGTAAGTAATGCCAAAATCAATGGACCTTACTCTAGACTTTGCAGTGTCATGCACTGCCTTCATAGAATATAAATAATAAAATTCGTTATGTGCAATTATGTCCAGGAGTACAACTATTGATAATAACAATTCCATTATTTCAAGATTTAAAATTACTGATGCTAGACTTGTCCCCTTTCATATGATAGGAGTGACTAACGTGTTTGCTAAATTCTGCATGTCCAGCATTTTATGATGGTTCACCACAAACAAGTAATGGATGTTAAATAAATGGACGAAAGGATAAGAGGGAAACAAATCATGATAGTTGATGACGATTCTGACCTTACTCTATTTTACAGAATATCGTTAGAGTATTATGGATTTGTAGTTGATACATTTAATGAACCCAAAGAAGCATTATCAAGCTTCAAACCAAATTATTACGACTTGGTTATACTTGATATCAAAATGCCAGAGATGGACGGCTTTGAATTATACAAGGAAATAAAGGAGATAGATCCCATTGCTAAAACTTGTTTTCTTACAGCCAGCGAACTTTACTACGAGGAGTTTAGAGATAAAGAATATAGCACATTGAATAAAGAGTTATTCATTCGTAAACCTGTTGGAAATGAGGAGTTGATTAAGAAGATCAATTATCTGATCTCAAAATGAGTGTGATATATTGAACAAGAGCTTTTCTAGGGTACCCATTGTTCTACGCCTGCGACATCTTTTAGCGAATTTCGAACTGTAACGCTTCCGAACACGAAGGCAATTCCAAGGGTTATTAATCCCCTCATTGCCTTACTGCGTTAACCATCGTCTTTCCTCCTAATCACCTTCGTGACTATCCAGGTCGGTACTAGTATCGCTGGTCAGTGCAAGCGAATACTAGGAATTCTTCAGTTATCAATTTTCTATTGTGAGCTGCAAAGTTTCGCTGAATACCATAGATAAGACTTTTTATTCAAACATGTTTTGCAGTATTCTGTGTTCCTCCATTATTTCCTTTTCATAAATTGCGTATGTCAGATCA
>Ga0181471_100094_pt1 | contig 23434 bp, 16 predicted proteins | sample InSIn5gowninarea_FD_119083 | JGI IMG/M metagenome (GOLD analysis project Ga0181471, IMG submission 119083) | Clean room microbial communities from NASA Spacecraft Assembly Facility at Jet Propulsion Laboratory, Pasadena, California, USA -... ...
AGGCACTATGTCTGGGCGTTGGAGTTGAACACTGGCATTCACAGTGATGGATATGTGAGCAGAGACCCGCCGGGTGAAGAATTGCTCCTCAACCTCAGATCTCCGCTTTCCAAGGTTGGCGTAGTCGATTTGAATAGTGGCATCAGTTAGTCTGGTGCGGCCAACGACCTCGATCGTGAAGTCCATCTCCGCGCCTGGTTTAATGTAACAAGATTCTCCGTCTACGTCTGTACACCATCGCAATGAGGGATGGTGCGCAAGCTGAACTTCCAGCTCATGCAGTTCAGCTGGCGCAAGATCCTTGTTCGACGTGGCTGCGTGTATCGCAGCCATTGCAGTATCCTGGAAGGAAATATGAACAAAGTCCACAGCGGTCGTCGACGATGTATTCTTGACAGTGACTTTGAATCTCTTCCTTTCGCCCTCCAATACCATGACTGCTGCTTGAGGCAGAGACACGTTAGTTATGGTGATTACTGGTTGATCTGGTATTACAGAAAACACAAGTGATTCTGGTCTGGGTTGGGAAGCCGCTTTACAGTCAATAGCCGGAGCAATAGTTGATGAAGGCCTTGAATTCGGGGTTCCTAAGCAGGCCTTAAGTCCCAACTGCTTCATCTTGGGTTCTCGTTTGGGCTTCCATGGCTCGGGGAAAATGGGGAAGAGCCGCTCTCGACATCCCATAAGCTTTACATAGCAACCGATGATTTTCATTTGCCCGGCTGAGAGCGCTTTTCCTGTTATCTGAAACTTCTGTGTCCTGTACGGGCCTAGTAGGAAATGCTCTTCTACTCCCACAAACTCGACGCCCTCTGCGGCAAATCTCAATGATTCCACTGCGAGCTCAAAATCGTACGGATTCTGCAAGGAAATGACGAAGCGGTAGTCCTCATTTGCGACTAGAATGGAGTTTGCATCGCTCGTCTGTGTTTTCTCGACAGCCCAGGCGTTGTGAAGAAAAGGGCCGTCTTTGCCCTGTGTGTCAGACTTGAGCTCCGTCCCTTGACGTTGCGTCAACCGAAGGGCTTCACTTTCATCTAGAATGAACAACCCACGGACAAGGAAATCATCCCAGTATTCCGTTTCAACATGTTCAAACCCAAGTTTTTTTGCCGCAGTGACTGTCCTCGAGATGTTGGAATACAACCGCACCTGTTCCTCGCGTGGGAGAGACACGTACACATCGGTACTGTTTGGTTTCGGCGCTGTCCCAGGTCCCGCGATCCTCAGCAAGAGTGCAGTGAAATGAAGAACGCCATTGAAATCTGGCAATGCTTCACAAAAGCTCAGGCATGTTCGAAGGACTTCTAGTTTGAGACTGAGGCTTCCAAAGGATCGCATAGACGAAACAGCAAGGATTGCATCAACTACACGTTGGCTTGCAGCATTGTCTGACGCACTCTCTCCACCTTCTGCTCTTTGACTGGACACAGTTATGTCCGGCACAGTTCCTTTCGAATTGGGTATCCCGTATATTCGGCCGAGTAGCCCTAGGAATTCTTCAATCCCCTTCTCAACTTCTCCTTCTCCTACATTGAGAGCACCAGCACCTGGACCACTACCACTTGCAACGTTGAGAGCAGCAAGTCCAGCAGCTGGATGAACACCCATTTCGGCCGCCCCAACTTTCCGGGCTTGAATCAGACCAGGAACAAGAGATGTAATGAACTCTTTCATAACAATAGCTTTTTTCCGTTGTAATCCAAGTGATGATAATACAGAAGCAACACCAGCGAGTATCACAACCCGGTCGGTGGGGCTCATACCACATGTTTCGACAGGGCCTGGTAATGCGCGGAAAAGTATCGAAGCTATGTCGTTTCGTGTAGGGTGTACACTAAGTCTAGGAACACCGAGGCGTGCTTTTTGCTTGTAGGGCACATTCTGGACAATGTGGCGCAACGAGTCTTCGTCCAGGTATCCCGCGGACAAGTTAACAGCAGCTAGTAGTTTTGAAAATCTTATAACACATTCCGAGAATGCAAGTGGTGGTAATGACTCGCCAGCAAAATTGGCTGCTCGTGTATACAGATTTAGGATCATGTGGATCAGGTCGGGTAGCAAAGAACTAAGTGCGTCGAGGGCATTGTCATGATTTTGCTGCTTCGCGGAAGCCGACACATCCGCCGTGCTGTTAGTTGGCGTGTGTTGTGGTGATTTGATGCTATTAGATTTATCAGACCCTGGGTAGCAGATTTGGGGTATCTTCTCAAGTCAGTGCTTTGCACAACATAGTAAGCTGAGCTACACTAACCTGAAACTCCATGCCTGACCAGGCAAATAACAGCATGCAGACCATGATGTTTTCCAGAGCCTTTGCATGCCATAGATGGTCACTCAAAGAGCGAGCTCTTGTTGCGCCGTCGGTGAGTTCTCGTATCGCCTCGACCCATTGGCCAGCACACATATACATTGTACCAATCACGATACTGATACGACCACGACCCTTGTTCCGGGCTCTTTCACCCACTCCGCCAGATCCAAATCCATGGATTGAGACGCGATCGGCTGTTTTCGTTGCTCCAACAGTTTTCACAGGGCTACTTGTTGTTTGTTGAGGGTTATTGTTTGCATTGATTCCGGAAATCTCATCAAAGGTCGTGGGAGGTGTCTTTGAACCTTGCGAGCTTATTGAGCCAGTTCGCTGGTCTTCTGTAGACACTGAGCTTCCCGAACTTGATGGCAGAATGGGCATTGATGCACGGTGCGCGTCTCTCTGCACATTTCCCACAGGCGTCACTGGTCTACTTGCGCTTGGTGTCTGCGAATTGCGCCTAGAGAACTGCGACATGGAATCCGATACAGCCCAACTTGGTGTCGCCTCTGCCATGCCGTTTTGAGAAGCTGGGGATGTTAAAGTAGGAAGAGCTTGAATAGACTTCGCCAATGTTGTCATCTCTGCCAGCAAGGTTGCGGTGAGATCGCACATGAAAGTCTTCATCGTTGTTGTCTTGAGCTGCGATTTGGGGGGAACTAGAAGTGCTTCCTGAGGTAAGCGCGGATGACGAAACTGAGACACAGAATCGAACATCATAAGGCGATGCAAATACGCCCTAGGAAACTGCTCCCGAAGATCATCAATACTGAATAGAATAGAGCTGGCGCTTTCGTCTTCAGCTGGAGGATCTTCGAATGTCTCTGTCGAGCCCTGGTCTGTTGCACGTGACGGGTGTAGCCACGCATACTCGGATGCATCTCCTAGCCCAATCACAAGCAGTGGCTCCCTGAACTGCTCGAATGGGGACAATGACAGGTGAGACACCGAAGGCATAGATGTCGACAAGTCATATAGCAACGTTCCGTTAGGCCAAGCCAATGGAGAAAACATATCTATTCGTTGCCAAGATCAGCAAACGGGGTAGCTAATACGGGCCGTCAGGGCGCATACTGCGATCAGGTCGAGGATCAGGACTTATGTCGCCCAGCCGAACCAGTGACTCCTGTTGCAAAAGCTCGACGAAAGCTAGGAATCGTGAACGCTTAATGCGACCCACGGGGAGAAGCAGGGCCCTAATGCGCGCAGGCGCGATCGGGGACAGAGGGTCGGCTGCCATCTCAACATCGGGAATTTTTAGACCTTCCGGTCGATGACGGTTCGGTTGCTTAGGGATGTCAAGCCGTGATGGCGGATGCTTGCATGGCGTGTTGGATGTTTGAACAGCGGCATGGTTGGCGATCTCCGAGCTTTGGCCCCGTGGCGGTGGCTCAAATGCACTAGTCTATTTCCGGTACTAGCCCCTGCAAGTATCCTGCGACATCTACGGACACACGAAACGATACATCTCACCGACAACCCTTTCGTCTTTCACGAGGCCGTCCCATAGCCTCTCATGATTTGCATGGTATCATTTGCATAGCGTGTGCATATCTGGGAGTTTACACTGTATTACAGTTTGTTACGCCACGCCTCATTCATTTCCCGGGGTCAAACTGTGTCTTCGCCACTACTGCCACTCATTCTTGGCTGATAGCGCTGCCTGGCAAACCAGCCTGGCCTCACTACATTCCCACTTCCACTTTGTTCCATCTAACCAAACGGAATCCGCTGGCACAGAGAGAGCCAAGCTTTTTCTAGCCCTCATAAACACCTCACCCAGCGGCTGGCACCAAATAACACCAACATCAACATCAACCAATCTTGCTGGCTCACTAACGACTTTCCGGTTCCGTTCCAAAAAGAGTAGTTCAAGATGGCTGCAATAGATTTTACGCGGTTGCGCAACCAAACCATGGCTGATGGCTTCGACAGCGAGGTTACGGTTAACACGCGCGCCTTGATCGACAAAGTCCTGGCACGTTACTCCAGCGAGCATACAACACTACGAGAGTTGATCCAGAATGCCGCAGATGCAAAAGCAGATCGGGTCATTATTAAGTTCGAGACAGACCCATCTCTTACTGTACCAACTCCTCAGGGTGCCGCCGACCCTGTTCTGTTGAAGCACATCATCCAGCATCACACACTCAAGCGGCTTGTCGTCAGCAATAACGGCCAGGCTTTCACTGCCGCTGATTGGAGCCGTCTAAAAAGTATTGCCGACGGAAACCCCGATGAGACAAAGATCGGTGCTTTTGGTGTTGGTTTCTACAGTGTCTTCGCCGATTGCGATGAGCCTTTCGTGATCTCTGGTGATAGGACGATGGCCTTTTACTGGAAAGGTAACATGTTGTCTACGAAGGCCGCACCTGTACCACCAGACCACACTGCCAGAGATACGATCTTCATGCTGGAGTATCGACAAGCAAATCCAGCGTCTCCTTCGTATAATCCGTCAAAGCTTCCAAACCTTCCCACTTTATGTCAGTTTCTGGCGACCAGTTTGACGTTTGTGGGCCTTGAGAGCATCGAACTCCATATAGATGACTATGTGGTTGCCTCGTTTACCAAGAAGATTTCCTCTCCTGAGATTGTTCGCGTACCACAGGGCTTGAAGACTGAAACTGAGGGAGGGTTGATGAAAGTGACCGATGTCACACGACAGCACTCCCAGCTTGATGCTGCCTGGATGAATGTGATTGCGACTGCTCAGTTGCCACCCAAGAAAGCCACAGACCTTGTACAGCAGGAAGTGCGCAACGCCGGTTCAACCTTGCGAAGCTTCTTTTCAAAGTTCTCAGCTCCACCCCCAGCGCCTGTCAAGACAGTCAAACCCGCACCTGAGAAACCAAATGCTAGCGAAGAAATAGCTGGGGAGTCAAAAGGAACGATTTTCTTGCAGGTCTGCACAGTTGTGGCAGCCACCAAAGTGTCGCGAAACTTCGCAGCAGAGATCGAGAGAGCAACAAAGAAGTCCCCACCAAAGACGACAAAGATTGCCCTCTTGACTTCTCCTTACCAAGACCCTTCAGCTACACTAGCAACAGGTTCAGGATCTTCCGCCTCGCTTGCTTCCAAAATCTTTTCAGAGGTTCTTCCTACAAAGTCTGGACGTATCTTCATTGGATTTCCTACGGCACAAACAACAGGATACCTTGCACACATCTCAGCACCATCACTGATCCCAACAGTCGAACGTGAGAATGTGGACATGAATGCTCGGTACATATCCACCTGGAATATCGAGCTTCTACGCGTCGCTGGTTTAGCCTGTCGTATCACTTACGCAGCTGAAATGTCAGCTTTGCAAGCTCAGTTTGGCAAGGAGCCTTTGGAGGCATTGATCACTAAGACAGCCTACGTTTTCAAACAGTACACCGCGAAGTCATCCCATCCATCTACGGCTCTTGGTGACCGAATCGATGAAGCTTTCTGGAACTGTTCCAAGGAGCGTTCAATTGATATACTCTCGACCAAAGGTGTTTTGCCAAGCAAACAAGTGCGCATGCCTGCTGAAACTCTCAGCTTCTTGGGTGAAGTGCCCATGGTCCCCCAGGAACTAGCAAATGCGGCAGTTGACTTTATGTTGAACTTGCACAACCGCGGTTTCATTACAGAACTCACCATGCAAGACATCCGACAAGGTCTGGAATCACGCGCTCTCAGCGAAGAAGAACTTTGTGAATTCCTTAAATGGTGTGGATCTAAACTGGAAAACGGCGAAATCGATATACCAGGCTCAAGGAGTCTTTTTGAAAATACAGTCGCCAACATTGACGTAATGCCGGAAAAGAATTCTGGGAGAATTCTCGCTTTAGGAGATATCAGTACATTCGTAAACCCAGCCCGAATTGGTCCACACCTGCCACTTCCTGCTGATACTATACCATTCTCTTTTACTAGGGGAATGACGATGAAACAATTGCAAATGTTTGGATGGATCGAGTTATCGATGGTACGATGGTTGCGGCACATGACGACACGGCCACAGCTTGATCAATTCACTACCGACGAAAATCTTGCTTTATCGGTGCTCACACTGACCTCCAAGTGCTGGGAACAGCTTGATGGAACTTCTAAAGAGTCGGTCATCAAGATTTTAACCCCTCACAGCATTATGCCTACGAAGATGGGCATGCGCCGGCCGGCCGAATCATACTTTCCGACTGTTAAGCTTTTTGACGACTTGCCAACCGTCAAGCCATTTGCTGGCTCAAAGGATAAATTTCTGTTATCGCTTGGAGTACGAAAGACTATCGATCTTCCTATGGTTTTCGACCGGATGCGGAGTCGCGACAGTGACCAGGCAGAGAAGTCGGAACGGCCTTCTTGGAATCATGTTGATCTCATTCGATACTTTGCATCTGTGATTAACGAAATTCCCAAAAGGGACCTGGAACGACTACGTGAGACGGCATTTTTGCCGGGTGAGGGCGCGACTGTCAAACCTGGCCAACTGTTCAAAGCCTCGGATCTCTATGCCCCAGATCCAGCGATCGTTGTGCTGGGCCTGACACAAATCAAGTTGCCATTTGAGTTCAAGCCAAGCACTCGAGAAGGAGTACTTCTCATGAACCTTGGTTTACGGGCTTGGCCGGATTCTATCACCATTGCCAATATACTCCACCGCGCCGGTCTGGCCAAGGACCTCCAACTTTATACCCGTGCGATGGATTACTTTTTGGCGAGTTACTACAAGAACAACTATACGGCGGAGGCAAGCAAGTTCGCTGCCATAACACTTCCAATATTGCCGACTGAACAAGCACCCTTTCCTACATTGGTCAGCCCATTCCAATGCTACACAAATGAACATGCAGCATGCCTAGGGTTTCCGATACTCAGGGGTGACCTGCGCAGTCACGCCGAGAAGCTGGGAGTACAGCGCGATCCGAGCATAGGCCCTTGTGTCCAGTACCTTATCAAAAACCCGCCCAAAACCAAACTGGATGCTGAGATGCAGTTTGCTTACCTGGCTTCGCGAGGCTCTGATCTGGACCAATACAAAGGGCTCATCCAAAACTTGGGAGCTGCTAATATTGTGCCGATATTCCGGAAGTATTACCTCGATCCGAGCTGTAGTGGATTTGAAGATCGATCAAAGAATCAGACAGGAAAGTCAGAGATGCGCATCCATCATTACGATCCGCCTGAGCATGTCTTTGTTGGTCGAGATCAAGAATATCGTGGAATTCTTGACTATGTTCATTATGGCGCTGAAGCCACTGTCTTCTTGCTCAAAGTCGGTGCAAAGCATGAACCCACAACACATGATTTGGCGTATTTGCTGGCCAAAAACCCTTCACGTTTCCTCAACACCATTGGCCAAGACAAGTATCTTGATCTACTTAGGAAGCTCGCTGAACATGCTGTGAACCTTTGGAAAGATAAGGAGTTGGTCAAGGCACTTGTCGCATCCAGGTTACTTCTCGGATACCGTGATGTCAAAGAAGATACAAAGAAGGCAGAACCAGGTGACGAGGAGATGGATGACTTGGATGAGGACAGCGTGCATCGCGAGTGGTCACTCAATAAAGCCAACGAGATCGTCATTATCGACAATGTTAACTATATGACGAGGTTCCGTGACTTCATCATTGCGGCACCTCAAGAGGAACTCCTCGAGGAATTTTACGCCCGCTTTGGTGTCCAGAAGGTCTCGGATCTTGTCAAGACTGACCAACGTATCGGAACAGTGGTCCGTGACCAGACGCCTGCTCAGGACCTCCGACGCGACATACTCGAACGTGTGCGACTGTTCCTTCACGAGTATGAGCGTGATGCTTCCTCAAAGGCAATCAGACATGATGCCAAATGGCTCAGTTCGAATTTGACGGTTCAATGCGTGTCTGACATTTCTATCCGGTACTCACTTGCAGAGCGGAATGTCGCTACCTCGTCAAGAAAATCCGCTGTCATCATCAAAGTGCGTGGTGTCGGCTACGTATTGAACATTACACCAAAATACGATCTGTACGAGGTGTCAAGCGAACTCGTCAGACTTCTGGTATCACGACCAAAGCGAAACGATGCAATCGCCCTCGAACGAATCTTGACTGAGCCGCTCCGTCGCTTACAGCAGAAGGGTATTAATGTAGAGCGTATTCTACGCAGGAAAGAGCACGAAGCTCGCATCGCCAAGCAGGCAGAGCAAGAACGAGAGGAGGAGGAGCAACAGCGAATGGCCGAACAGGCCAAGTCTGGTGTAGTAAAGTTGGAGGAGCGAGAAAACATACCACCCGCGACACCCGAGAAGAGCAATCGCATACCTGGCGCGTTCGACAGTCCAGAAACTGGTATGGAGGTGGCTAACCATGGGCGTCATCCAGACGATGGAGGTCTCATCAACAACTGGGCAAAGAAACTCGGCTTCAAGACTGCACCTACTCCACCTAGCGGTGGTACAGACGGGCCTCAGATCAGCCGCGATATTCAAGCCACCAAGTCGAATATCCAGAATGCGATCAAGGAGTGCCGCCCAACTGGCATGACAAACATCAACACAAAGCACCATCAAGACTCTACCGAGCTCGATCGCGGCGGCTACTGTACCGGCGAGCAATGGGAGAACCTACACAAAGCATTTTCCGTGCCCTTCTCTGGACGCCACGTAGACGTATACTACGGTCGGGACGAAACCGCTCCTCTCACGGAATTGCAGCCACATCTCCAAGCCTTCCTCCCCCTCATCTTCGGCCTCACATCCATTTTCACCGTCAACCCCGCCGCCGTTAACATCTTCCTCGACAAGAAGTCTAACACCGTCGCTTTCAACATGAACGGCAGTTTGTTCTTCAATCTTGCATGGTTCATCGCGCTGCATAGCGAGGGGTGCCAGACGAAAGAAGGCAAGCTGAGGGCCCTGGATAGCTGGTTCTGTACCTACTGCCATGAGCTGGCGCACAACCTGGTTGCCGATCATAATGCAAGGCATAGCTGGTACCAGCAGCAGATAATCATCGAGTATAGTCAGCAGTACCGTGCTGCGTTGGAGAATTTCACACAGGGTCTACTGATTTGAGTGAGTGGGGGCGGGTGTATGAAGGGATGTAATGGTGGGAGAATGGACTGAAGGGTAGACAGTGGCGTCTTAGACAATGTTTGGTTATTTTGATAGAAACGTAGAGCAACGAATTATGGTATCTTTTGTGCTGATCTGCTTTGGTGTTGCTCAAGTGATTTTCCAACAACACTAAAGGAGAAGACACGACGTGGGTGAACAAAAAAACGGAGAACGATGCAATTAAAATGGATTTTTACAACCAGGAACAAGTAAAACAAATGGATCATCATGATTTTCAGACATTAACTAGGTCAATAAGAAAAAGCTACGCTGACTGCCTAAAAGCAAGGAAGAAGGGAAGAAGGGTATAATACTTTTCGATCGTATCTCCAATATGCCAGGATGAAAAAAAGAGAAAATAAGAAAAAAACGGCCGTGAGGTTCATTACCGCATCGAGCTCCAGCTGTTTTGGGTCAATATCCTGCATTCAGGCCTTCTCTACTTCCTTTGCCTCGCGCTTCATGCGCCACTTGGGTCCCATCTTGATTTCCAGCAGCATAAGTGGCAACAAGGCGCAGCACACAGCGCCCCAAAAGGTATATGTCCAGCCGTCGCCCCAGGCAGTCGTCATGCGGTCGATAATGGAGACCAGGATAGCAGCTAACGAGCACCTGACCAAGTTTGTGCAGGCGGTTGCGCCGGAGCTGCGCGACTGCAGGATATCGATGTTGAGCGTCATGGTGGTGTTGAGGATGCCGATGGAAGTCCAGCCGAGCAGGACGCCGAGGATGAGTGGGACAGCAATATGTGCCGTGGCTTGGATGGTCCAGCCCCATGCTATGACGCATACGATGAAGAGGGATAGGTAAAAGGGCATGATACGTAGACGGGCGTGCTCGATGGTGAAGTTGTCACCGCATCGTGCCTTGATGCGAGCGTATTCCCAGTCGAGCATCTTCCCCGTGAGCGTGGAGCCGATGATCATGCCGGCGCCAACGGGGAGGTAGCATAGTCCGAGTACGGTTTCAGAGAGATGGGGATATATTTTCGCAAAGGAAGAGGAGATGGTGGCGGTGATGGTATAGTTTACGGCGTAAACTAGACCCGTGAAGGTGAGCAGGACGATGACATCCGGGTAAGTGAAGAGGACGAATGGGTTGACTGAATGCTTGGGCTTTGCGCGTGTCTCTGGGTCGAAAGCTTCTTTTGTGGCTTTTTGGCCTACAACGGGGATGATGGCACGTTGAATACGGGGAACAGGAATGCTGCCGTTGCCAGCGATGGAGCGCAGGGTTTCTGGAAGAAACAGAGCAATGCACAGGAGGCAGACGGCGACCATGATGACGATGGACCAGAATATAGAGCGCCAGCCCAGTGCTTGAGATAGGGCACCTCCAATGGCAGGGGCGATACAAGGAGCCAGCATAGGACCAAGGTTAAACATGCCAAAGTACCCTCCTCTTTCCTTGCTGGTCGAGATGTCCCCAATTACACCCGCACCTAGAGCAATCGTGCTTGCACTACCACCTGATTGGAAGCATCGTAGGAAGAGTAGCAGCCAGAACTGATCCGTAGGGCATAGCGCTAGCCCAATGCTCGAGGCGACGAGAATGCCCAGACAGACTAGGTAGACAAGGCGTCGGCCGAAACGGTCGCTAATGGGACCCCAGAGCATAGGGCTAATACCTTGGAAGACCAGGTACACTGTAACAGTTTGATTGAGGTCATCTACTGTTTTGCCAAAGGCGCGGGCCAAGGTAGGAATAGCCGGGAAGTAGATGTTTGCAGGTAGAGGGCTAACAACGACGTTAATCATGGTACTCACAAAAGTCTCCAGATGAGCAAGAAATACATACCTGTAGAAGCCTGCCAGCGCGACCATGGCAACAATCATCCATTTCTCTTTACTAGTGTAGATGCTGTAGGGTACTTCGACCTCGCCCTCGACAGGCACCATGGCACCTTCGTCGACGGGAAGAGGTTCCTCCTTCTCGTTATTGGACACTTTAGCCATGACTTGACGTCAAAACAAGCTCAAGGCCTAAAAGAGCAACGGATAAACACAAAGGTGAGTGGAGGGAGTTGGAGAAAGGGACGAAACAGAGCGTCATGCAAGGCATGACGCCCACAAGCGTTCTTAACAACTTGCCTCCCATCACAAAGCTCTAATCATCTGCATCTCCCCCGAAAACAGGACCCGCAATCACACGCTCCAGCTTCGGCGTATCAATCACCGCATGCTATCTGGTTGGGCGATGCTTCTCCGTTCCCCGACCAGTGAAGAGATATGGGGGAGAGAACCGCGCCAAGTCGGCGAGAATCGGCAAGCGCGCCTATTTCCCATCAGGCCATTGTACTGAGGATGCAACCGCCACGCTATACGTGCCTCGACCCTACGCTCACATTCGTCATATTTCCAGATCAGCTGGTTGCATCTATGCTGGACTGGGTTAAGACGCAGATGCTAGACGAGTTTGTCGGTCTAGTACTGCACAAGGGGGCTAGACTGCACTGTTGGCCTGGTCCCCGGCTCCTTTCCGGCTTGCCCTGGTCCTGTCCCGACGGGTACGCAAGGGTTAGTTCGGTAGTGTATCCTCCTTCGCCAAAGCGAATATCGGGGAGAATTTGCGACAGGCGGCAACGCCACTCCGATGGAAAATGGGAGTCATGTTGACGACTGTTGCGGTGGAGCGGCTGACTCAGAAATACTTATGCCATAGGCTATGAGCCTCGGAATCACCGTTGGGGCTAGGTTTTTTTTTCTTCACCTCTCGTTTGGACGCCTGGGAGAGTGGGGGTCACTCGCTATCCTTCGACACAATCGTTTTTACCGCTGTCTCGGGATTACGAACTTCTGACAAAGTCACGGATACCGTTATCCTACCCGGGTAGAAGCGGCGAAATTTTGAACTGGTCGACGTTACGAGGAAAAGAAAAAAGAGATGGCACAGGCACCCGATGTGGGAAGAAGTAATTATGGCGGGGTGGGCAGAGTCCGACCTGAAGACGACATCAAACGGCCGAATCTTGTCAAAGTTGGAGGAGTTGACAGTGATGTCACAGAAGGCAAGCAAGAAAGACTGAAGGGATGGAGAGGTGTGTTGGACTTTTTGGAAAAGAAAGGAGATGTTGAAGTTCGAGGGTGCACGCCGGTTCCTGATGAAGACAGGACAGAGGTAGAGTACTCGAAGATCTTCACGCTTTGGTTTTGCATGAGTTGCAACCCGCTGCCGTAAGTGACTGGACAGGCATCAGGGCGAAATTTAGTAACTGACCATGACACAGAGTCACGTTTGGCATGGTGGGGACCATGTCCTTTGCGCTCAGTCTCCGAGACGCAACGTTGGTTATCCTCTTCTTCACGCTCGTCTCCACAGTGCCAGTAGCGTACATGTGCACGTGGGGCCCCATGACCGGTATGCGACAGCTTGTCCAAGCACGTTTCTCGTTTGGGAAATATTTCGTATCTCTTCTGATACTGCTCAACCTCGCGACACTGACTGGCTTCTGCGTGGTTGATAGTGTCATTGGCGGTATGGCATTGTCGGCTGTGCAAGATGGGACGACTATCAATGCGACTGTGGGCATTGTGGTGATTGCTCTGTTGTCGCTGGTTATATCATTCTGTGGATTTGGCGTGCTGCACCACTACGAGCGATGGGCATGGATACCAGCATTGCTGGCGCTCATCATCGCTGCAGGCTGCGGAGGAGAGCAACTCAGTCGTCAAGTCGTTGTCCCTGCTGCGAGCGCATCGCAAGTCCTCTCGTTTGGCGGTCTGGTGGCCAGCTTCATGCTGCCGTGGGCCGCACTGGCCAGCGACTTCTCCACCTACATGCACCCCAAGGCACCCCGCCTCCGCATCGCACTGTACACATACGCTGGCCTCGCTCTTCCCACAGTTCTTTTGATGACATTGGGTGCAGCCATGGGCGGCGCGACACCCAACGTGCCGTCATGGCAGGCCGGATACGACGTCAATGCAGCAAGTGGTGTTCTGGCAGCCATGCTACACCCGGCAGGAGGCTTTGGACGGTTTGTCACAGTCGTGCTAGCATTCAGCATGCTGGGCAACCTATCGGCAACAACATACAGCGTCACACTGAACCTTCAGATGCTTGTCCCCTGGCTCTTCCGTGTACCGCGCATTGTCTTCAGCATCCTCATCACAGGCATCGTCATCGGTGTTGCTGTAGAGGCATCAAAGAGCTTTTTCCTCAATCTCGAAAACTTCATCGGTGTGATTGGATACTGGAGCTCTGCATTCATTGGCATCGTCCTGGTTGAGCACGTGTTCTTCCGCGGCGGCAGCTTCACAGCCTACACCGAGGATGCAGACGCATGGGATGATGCGAAGAAGCTTCCTCCGGGCGTGGCGGCACTGGGCGCGTTCCTGTTGTCGTTTGGTCTCATTATACCTTGTATGGGCCAAATTTGGTGGACAGGGCCCATTGCGGAAACTACGGGTGACATCGGGCTTGAAGTAGCCGTGGTACTGGCGGCGTTGTTGTACGCCCCATTGAGGGCGTGGGAGAAGAGGACATGTAGGAGATGAGCAGGGTTGGGCTCCGGTAACTTCTCGTAGCGGTGCTAACGATGCCACTGTGCACGTTGAAGATGAGATTTTTGATGGCTGCTTGGAGCATAGTGCATGATGATGTGTGTGGTTGGAGGTTGGCGGCTGGCGGAGAATTACTCAAAGGGACTAGCTCGGGGGGTCTTGTTGCCTCGGTTGTACTACTTACCCCGGGAAACTGGCTGGTGACGTTCACAAGCCAGCCAGCTGGAGCCGCAGTTCAAATGCGGAGACACTGACCATGGCCCGAAGCCTCCATCCAGGATTCTTTTCTTCTTCTTCTTCAAACACACACTCTCCTTGACGCCACCACTCCTTCCTTGACCACAACCGCCTCCTCGGCTGCGCCTGCCATACATTACTCGACAAACCCTGCCCGCGCTTTCCTTTGCCAGACCATCACGCGCCTCTCACAACTCCACTCAGCCATGTCTCAAACGCAGGAAAAGGCACAGGAGAAGCTCGCTGAATCGACTTCGGCGGTGCCCCAGAGCACGGCAGCCCAACAGAGCGACAATGTTGCCCACGCCCTCGCGGGTGCTGGTGGGGGACTGCTGTCCATGGCCCTGACGTATGCCTGCTCCACACGGCCACTGTGCGCTGCCCACCACTAACAGAAGACCATCACAGCTACCCACTCATCACCCTGTCCACTCGCGCCCAGGTCGAGTCAAAGCGCGCTCAGTTGTCGACGCTCAATGCCGCCCGCCGCATCATCAACCGCGAGGGCGTCGCCGGCCTCTATGCCGGCATGGACTCTGCCCTGTTCGGCATCACCGTCACAAACTTTGTCTACTACTACTGTACTTGGTCTCTCAATTCCCTATAGCAACGCAAAACTGCATATTGACCTCGCCCAGGGTATGAATGGACCCGCTCCTTCTTCGAAAAGGCGGCCCTCAAAGCTGGTCGCGCTTCTTCCAAACTCACCACGGTTGAGTCCATGATCGCAGGCGCCATCGCCGGCAGTGCCACGGTCCTCATGACAAACCCCATCTGGGTTGTCAATACGCGCATGACGACACGCAAATCCGAATCCTCGGACGAATCCCTGCCAGGTGCTCCCCCTCAAAAAGCGCCTTCCACGCTTAGCACTCTCTTTACCCTAATCCGCGAAGAGGGTCCTGCCCGCCTCTTCGCAGGCGTCATGCCCGCGCTCGTACTCGTCATCAACCCGATTCTGCAATACACTGTATTCGAGCAGTTGAAGCAACTTCTCGAGAAGAAGAGGCGCGTTACTCCTAAGGATGCCTTTTACCTAGGTGCCCTGGGCAAGTTGCTGGCGACCAGCATTACCTATCCGTACATTACCGTGAAGAGCAGGATGCACGTCGCAGGCCGGGACGGTCCCAGGGAGAACATGATGACCACTTTCAGGAGGATCATTCGTGAGGAGGGATATACTGGTCTATATGGAGGTACGTTGAGTGTGTTCGATGGAGGAAAACGAGAAAAAAACTAACGTGCATATAGGTATTGGACCCAAGGTTACCCAGAGTGTCATTACTGCTGCCTTCCTCTTCGCTTTCAAGGACGCTCTCTACGCATACACGGTGCAAGCACGCAAGAAGCTCGCCATGCGCAGGGCATAAATGACCAGAACAGTGGCCTTGCAACATCTGCATAAGTGATTGCAAACCCGATACCACATACACCAAAATCAACTAGAGTCCCAGCCATGGAAACAGACAATCATACCTCGACAGCTTACACGAGCCAGTGGCTACCATAACTTAGTACTACCTCGCTTTCCTCAAGCGTAATCAGTACAATTCCATGTTTATACCCTAGACTAAAGACAATTGAAAATTCACATTATTAATAACTATACCATTCTAAGTCTTGAAAACGGAACACACGTCTCTGCTCAGTTAACGTATCATCTGTAGCTAGAGGAAATCTCTATTCTCAGGCAACACTCAATACTTTCATCCCCTCGCTAAACATGCCTTCATACATACACATATGTTGTATCCGATTGGCAATATCAGGATCAGGCTCTGCAACTCGATCTAGAAGTGTTATCTTAGCATTTAGATAGGGCATGACGAGCATGTGATCAGGTATAAATAAACGAATCGTCGATGGGAGAACATGCGCCGAGTCAAAGTTCCAAGACTGAGTTTGTTGTAACGACGCGAGATCTCTATTTCTTGACTAGTCTAATATCTGAAAACTGGCTGCTACAGAGATGGTGCTATTAGACCTTTGTCATTGAGTGATTGCTTTTGGTAACGCATCAGACTTCTATCCGCGTTGTCTTCTGAGCCGATCCTAGACGGGATAGGTATGGCTTAGGTAGGCCGGCACAGAGTGTATAAGACTGAGTTGAAGAAACAGGATATACGAAGAGGAAAGCCAATCTATGTGTCTGTCGTTTGGTTTTATCTACAGCGGGAACTTGAAGAACGACTGGCCACGCCCAGACGGCTTACGTGGTAGATTCCTCACGCTCAACAGAGATTGAGCTTTTTTCCTTTTTCTGTATTGATAATCCATAAGTTCGTACATGGGGTTTGAAGTTTCCGGAGCCCCGAATCGTCCGAAATTTCCTGATCTCCATTTATTAGCATACTGCAACGCACTTTGGCCGTGGCTATCTTTCTCAGTCACCCGGAGGCCAACAACATGTACCAGGTATATCATGATTTCTGCGTCCAGTGAGTCTCGAATAGCCGCGATGTGCAATGCTGTCTTTCCCTCACAATCCTTCTTGGACAAGTCGACACCACACTCATTCAAGATGGATAGCATTCGGACATCGACTTCACGCTGCAAACAGCATAAATGTCCAAAATTTTGCCCCTCATCATTACTCCACGACTCATTTCCCTTTATACCCAGGAGACATCTCCAAATTTCGCAATCTGGTTCGTAAGAGTTGCGCCAAGCAAGAATTCCCAGCGGTGTATTCCCAGAGTTGTCAACCGCCCAACTATCAGCTCCATTACTGAGCAGCAAACGTACTGTCGGGATATAGACCTCGATTTCTTTGTTGAGGAGATGATGAAGTGCATTCCTCCCACTTCTGTCTTTTGAACCCCCAAGTCTTGCCGCTCTTCCCTCTTCTGTTCCGAGAATGGCCATTATGATCTCATGACTTCCATTTTGAGCTGCATAATGAAGTGCGTTGAGACCATTATTGTCTTCTTGTCCCACTTCTCCACCCATATCAATCAAAACTTCCACTGATTCGTGGTCACCAGCTCCACTGGCAAAATGCAATGGCGTCTGTTTTCTCAGGTTGCAACAATTTGGATCCGCTCCGGATGACAACAATCTTCGCACCTGGGTAGCACTATCTGGTCTCCCATACCTGACGTAGTGCAGCAGACTTTCCCCTTTGTAGTCTTTCATGTTTGGAGAAGTCCTGGAATCTTCCAGTAATGCGTTCTGTGTTTCTGCGAGCGCATCAAAACGCTTTCCATCCAATTCAATGAATGAGGCTTTCCGCCAGTCGCTAAATCTAAACCAAATACCCGGGTACTCTTGGCCATACAACCGATCGCTCAAGGTTAAGTGTAGAGGAGTCTCATGGTAGTCAGAAAGAACGTTGGGATCTGCACCATACCCGAGAAGCAGCTTGGTCATCACAAAATTACACGACAGGGCCGCAAAGTGTAAGGGGGTTAAGCCTGTTTCAACGCCTTGGGGGGCTGGTGGTACTAGTTCATCAGCATAGGTTCTTTCCTTGGTTATAGTGTGACGTCCACCTCGATGAACTCGTATGTCGACCGGTACATTTGCATCGATGAGTTGTGCCGCTATGGTAATATGGTTATGCTTGACGCAATAATGCAAAGGTGTCATATTTTCGACGTCAACTGTGCTTGTTGGTGCGCCAAATTCGATTAACATGCTTGCCAGTGAAGGTGTGCACCTTGTCCTGTCAACAGCATGATGTAAAGCACCTTTTAGTCGTTTGTCCGGACCGACATTGGCGCCTGCTTCGAGCAAAATTTTGACGATACCCTCATTTCTACACTCCATGGCACAACGGAGTAGATTCCAATAGTCTCCGCTCCGCGCGTTGACATCAGCGCCAGCGCTAAGCAATATTTTCACGATGTTTTCATGTCCTCTGATTATAGATGCTTGGAGTGCATCGTGATGGGTTCCCCCGATGGCTTTGACATCCGCGCCCTGCGCAAGGAGCGAGCTCACCGCTTTCTCGAGACCGAGGAGTGATGCATAATATAGCGGCTTGGGTATCCTGCTCTTGTTTTTCAGAACATCAGGGTCATGTATTCGAATCCAGTTCAAACAAGCACGATTTTCGATTGAAAGAAGTCGAAGCACAAGTCTGTCCGCTTCAGCTGTTTGATCTCCAGTCTTTAGAGCGTGTACATGCCAATATTTTGCCGAGTATCTTGCTAACATGAAATCCTGGAATCTTTTCGTCATGATAGCGTCAGTATTCTGGAATTGATTGAGGTAACCGAGACACGCCATAGCTAGAGCTTTGTGGCACACTGCAGCTTGCAAACCGTAACGTGCTGCTGGGCCTTGTTGTATTCTATCCGACAACAGAAACTCTTTGACAGAGTAGTGTGCAAGAACGACGTCCTCCATACGCTGAACCCCATGATACAATCTTCTGAAGGATGAGGTTTTTCTGGTGGTAACCAGGCTAGAGCAGATTTTCAGTGCATCTAATGGGTCTTCTAGTACTTCTTCTGGATCAAATTCTGGATCACGTGACGTATCAATCGCAACTACTTCTGCAATCTCGTGTATCGATAGTGGACGTTCTGAGAATGCCAGCCATTGCAAGATGCGGATGGCATATTCTGAGTATTCGTTGTTGATGTTGTTCAGTATCCGCTCGTAAGTTTTATCCAAAGTCGAGGGGAGTGTTTTGAGCGCCTTCCGCAACAGTGATCGATTGAGGCAATTTCCTAAAGTATCCAATTGGCAAACAGCCCATCGGAACCTAGAAAGTGGTTAATTTCTGGAATGTAAACGCATCAGATAATACATACATCCCCTTAGAACCCTTCATGATGGTGTCTTCAATTTCTTGTTGGAGAGCGGCATCTTTTCTCCACTTGATTAAGCTCTTGTCGTCAGAAAGCCGTTGGCGGACGTACAGCTGTATGTCCTCATCTACAACATTTTCTTGGAGACACATGATGTTCTGTATATCCACAAACCCTTCCAAACAGACCCTGATGTCTTGGTCCTGACGGCTTGTCATGAGGAAATGTAGACTTGGAATATTCCAACTAGCTATTTCTTCAAGCATTTCAGTTAGCTCGGACCGCTGTTTGCACTCGTCTAAAGCGTCCAGAACGATGTAGACTCGTGGATACTGCCAAATCATATCGTATAATACCATCAAGAGCTCATTCAAATCTGGTGGTCGCTTTCCGTTGTCATACGAAGAGAAAAGAGCATCTAGTTTCCAAGGGATATCTCCTGATTGTTTTGAAAGCTGAACGACTAGTGAGCGTAGCATCCGCTCAGAATCCTGCTTCTGCACGTCATTGAAGTCAAAATAGAAATAAGCAAATCCATATCCAGAATTCTGGATGCAGTACTGAGAGATGCTCTCGATGATAATGGAACTCAGGATTGTCTTGCCGCAGCCTGGAATGCCGTGTAACCACATAAACGACGCAGCACCGGTCTTCCAGCCCGCATATCTCTCGCCATTCAAAAACCACAAGCCTGTGTTATGCTGTCGCTGCCTGAGTGCCTTCTGATAGTTAACTGACGGATCTGGTGCTGACAGCCAATGTTGTATGTCGCTCAATTTCTGCGCTTTACTCTCCTCGGGTTCTCTGAGTAATTTCTTCATTCGCTGGCGTGCATGATCTTCACCTTCACCGTAAATAGGCGCCATATAAACTTCACAAATTCCCAACAGAGAGTACACCTGATCTTCCTCACGCGTTGTTTCTCGTTTTTCAGCCCATCCTATTCGCTTCTCGACACTAAACCTAGAGAGGTCTGGATCTTGAAGAGCATCGATTGGTATGTTGGTGGTTTGTGAGATTTCTTCTGCCCGCGAATATTTGTCGCCAATTAGGTCTCCTTCTTTAGTGAAGAACTGGACAGATTGTGGTGCAAGAAGCTCTTGAAGTGTCCATCCTCGAGTGAACCATCGGGATCCTGAAAATGTGATGCTGTCTTGAGCAGAGCTGGTGCTCGAAACATCGGAGAGATAAACGTAACACTTTGACGCCTTGCGGTACCATTTGAACATGGAATTGATTGCTTCTGAAAGCTCTGCGCTGCTGGACTTGTCGATGCAGCAGCTATCGATCCAAAAATAGTGGAGGTTGTCTTTTGCAGCCTGGCTTGTACAGAAGCCCAGCTTCTTATACCCAACTTTCTCTTGTCCTGTACTATTGCTCAGATCCTCATATGTATACTCTTCCCCGTCAGCACCCCAAGTGTGTGAGAGAATGGCATAGGGTGGACGCTCATTCCCTTGAAAGTTGACAAGGCTGAAGGTCCCGTTACCTTCTGCCTTCAAAAGACGCATGGTGAAGGCACCACAGGGAGGCACAAAAAAGTGGAAAACTAGCTGTTGATTTCGAGGGCTGGTGCAAACTAAGATGGCCAAAGGAGCTGTAGTCATTGTTACAGTAGTTCAGAGGAAGGAATGCAAGTAAGTAGGCTGAAGTTGGGCAAGAGGCTAGCCCGTTTCGTTTAGGCTGATGAACTGTAACCTCTCAGGACTGCAGGACAACTGGTCAGCTTGGGTGACAAAGGTGTCCAAGAAGTCTGTTTAGTATTAACGTGCGGAAGCAGCTCAGAACAGGCCTCGTCATCTATCTCAAAATGGAGAGTGAATAAAGGAACTCAAAAACTGGGGCTATTGTACATCAAAGCTGAGCAAGTGAGCGATATATAAACACTCACAGCTATCATCAATACTATAAGCATGTCTTCCGTTCGCGCGATCATAAACAACGAGAGTTAGAAGAAAGGGATTGCTAAACACATTGATGCACGTCGAGCGGCTTGCCTACTTGCCAAGAAGAGGTTTATCTCACTTGACAACTCCGAAGGGCAAGGGATCATGGATGCATACCGTGAAAACGGATCAGCACAAGCAGGTCAACGATAACATGCAATATGTAAAACACAACGTATACTGGGGAGACACTCATGATCATTATTTGAAGTCGTATCGCGTATACTTTCGCCCTCCCTATACCATCCAAGTTGCCCGACATTTGGTTCCGATTCCATGTCGCAACCCTAGATATACAAATACATGCGTAGAAAAGTACGCCGCTCCAGTCGACCAGAAGCAGAGCCCATAGGGCTGAGACTAAAAAAGAAGATACTCGCCGTGCTTGGATCGCTTTAACTAAACAAGACCGAACTAACAGTGCATTTCATGGCGTACATGAAGCAATGGTAACTCCAGTGTGAGGAGGTGCGAGGTCCTCCCACTAGGCAGCAGGTTGGACACCGAGGTCACCACCACCACGGCCACGGGGAGCGCCACGGCCGCGGTAACCAGAGCCACGCCCGCCGCGACCACGGCCCCGACCGCGACCCCGGCCACGATAACCATCAACACTGCCCTGACCGAAAGTTTCCATGTTCTTCTGGCGTTCTTGACTGCGGAACTCCTGGCCACGCATGGCTGCTTCTTCCCCTGTCAAAGAAAGAGCTCTTGTCATACATTGAGCCGCTCGGAATAACGACTTCTTCCTTGTCAGCAGACGCATCCGCTGTAGTAGGCGCGCCTTCACCGAGGGGCGATCCGGAAGCAATAGCCTCCTTGATCAAATCCTGCTTGTTGAACTTGGCATTTGCGGATTCGAAATCGAAATCAGTGGTAGGGACCTCCATCTTCGGGTGTTGTGAATGAAGGCCGCCTCGGCCTCCCCTTCCACCCCTACCACGGAACTCGCCAGTACCTCGTTGGCGTGGTGCATGTTGGCGGTTCTGGTCGCGCATGCCCTCAACCTTCTGGGCCAGATTGTTCATAGGATCCGAAGCAGGTGCTTGACCCTGAGGCTGGCTCTGAACTTGTCCTTTGTTTTGCAGGTTGAGCTTCGCCATGGCCTCGGCCACAGCAGCAGTCGCCAACTGTGTAGCATTCTGCTGATGGGCACCGCTGGGAACCTGGGCAGTCGCAACAGCTGCGGCGGCTTGCTGGTGGGAATGGGGCGCGGTCTTGTTAGCTCTTGGGCTTGGGATAGGGACGGCAGGAATGATCCGTCCACCCTTTGGTCCACCAGGTGCACCCTTTCCTGAAGCAGGCTGCTGGGTGTTTTGAGTCTGAGGCGGTGCCAACGCAGCCGATACATCGGGCTTAGAGTCGACGGGCGGCGGGGGAGCTTGCTTCGCACCAGCAGGGGTGGGAGTAGCACCAGAAGCCTTTGCACCGTTCTTCGACTGTGGCTTGGCTGGGACACCGTCTGCCTCTGCAACCTTTGGCTGCTGTGCTTGACCAGACTTGTCATCCTTGCCAGCTTGTGGTCCCGATGGACCTCGCGGGCCCTGTGGAGGCTGGTTCTGGTTCAAGCCGGGGGGACCGATTGGCATGTTTGGTGAGAATGGTCCTGGAGGCTGGTGGAAGCCTTGGCCAGGTGGGAACCAGCCAGGAGGCGCTCCGAACGGAGGCATGCCAAATGCGCCTGGAGGACCTCCGGGAGGAAAAGGACCTGGGCCACCAGGGAACCCACCCTGAGGACCGAAGCGGTTGCCATAAGGACCTCCAGGGCCACCGAAAGGTGGGTAGCCCCCAGGAGGGAACTGACCAGGCTGAGGAAAGTTCTGTGGTGGCTGTTGACGTCCGGACACGTCTTGCGGGCTACTTTCTTGCCGTGCCTGAGTTTGCTGTACCTGTGGCGCATGCGTCGCGTCAGCTTTAAGTTTAAAGAAGGGATCAAGAAAGAGCAGTTTGTATACAAGGGTCTCAGAAGGAAGGCAACGGAAAATATCCACACGGTTTTGCGCTCTCGGTGGTTTTTTTGATTTACATCCGAAAATTTTACATCACCGGACGGGAGGTAGGAAAGAAACAAGTGGTGTAGACTTACTCCGATGATGGCAGGGTCCTGTGGCATGGCAGGTTGTGCCTTCTCCTTGACTGGCTCCTCAATGCGCAAATCCTTCACGTCACTACCTCGGAAGACGATCTGCTCATATACGACGTCCGACGGAGGGTACTCATCCTTGCCGCCCTTGCGACCCTCTGTGCCAAAAGATCGCACATTGTCTAATGAGACTGTGGAAGCTTCTGAGTTGATCTCGACGAGCGTGCCGACATAGCTATGGCGAGTCAATGGCTGCAATAACCCAGCATTGACTGGGTACTGACCGAATGTCGCTTTTCGAGATGAGGGAAATGCGAGATCTACGCGTCGCGGGTCAGCTGGAGCTCGAGTCGAATTGGGCGCAGCCGCGACTTACCCGATGAACTCGGACATGGCTGTGTAAGGTGGGTATCAAAACAGGTATCAAAGGAATGGAAGCTCAATGAGGAAAGAAAAGGCTGGTGAAAGTGGCAAAAGTCGTGAAAAGTTGATAAGGAAGAAGTGAGGAAAGGATGGAGAGAGGACGGTC
>Ga0181471_100098_pt1 | contig 23197 bp, 24 predicted proteins | sample InSIn5gowninarea_FD_119083 | JGI IMG/M metagenome (GOLD analysis project Ga0181471, IMG submission 119083) | Clean room microbial communities from NASA Spacecraft Assembly Facility at Jet Propulsion Laboratory, Pasadena, California, USA -... ...
CGGACGCCCCATGCCGCCGAAGATGTTGACGTTCTTGGACGTCAGCCCAGGACCTGGCGGCATTTTGGACATGTGTGGCGTGTCGATCTGTTGCAGCATACTCTGCGAAGCGTTTGATGGCTCGCGACGTGGAGCACGCGGTGAGTCGAACACATGCTCTTGCCATGGCCAGAAGCCTCCCTCGACTTTCTCTTCGACCGTCTCCTTGTGTTGCGCTGACACCCAGTGATCTGATCAGCCAGGTACTATCAAACAGGCTGATTGTTCTGATTGGTCTTGGCAGCTCAAATCGAGCCTTCGCTTCCGGCAAACAAGGTGGATAAGAGGGTTGGTTATCCAAACAAGACGGATATGTTTGCCAAGACCAGATATATCCAAACATAATCGCAACGTCCGCTAAGTAAGCGCTCGGAAAGCGCTACCCGAAAGTGTCCGCAGTAAGGTTTAGTAAGCCGTTAAGGCCGTGCACCCTATCAACTAAATCAAGTAATATCCAGCTTACAACCCCTTTGTTTAGCAAAACCGACGGAACCATCAAATACGACCTTGATATTTGAGTTGTTTGATTTGATCAGATCACTGCTGGCACCTCGGGATATTCTTCCACATCTGTCCCTTCCTCCGCAGCTTTCTCCCGCCTTTTGAGATGGCGGTGAAACCTCACAATTATGTCTTGCAGCACTGTATCGGATGTGCTGTTGAGGAAGTTCTTGATGCCGTCAAGTGGGATATCCTGCGCTTCTGCTTCAGGAAGTATGTACTGCGGCTCAATGGATGGGAACACCATGTGCTGCGGGTAGCCGTGATGTTCAGGGGGGAAGGACTGCCGTTGCTGCTGAAAGTGGTCGTGTGCCGCATTGGACAGGCCCTTGGCTGGGGTGGACTTGAGGCCGATTGTGTGGACTTCTACAAAACTGTCAGCACTGTCGTCGAGTAAGACTAAAACAGGTTGTACTTACTGGGAGCCTTTCTCTTTGGACCCTGCAAGAATATGCCGTCGATAGACATGTTGTCTGATGTTTAATACGGTAGAGGAGCCGGGATATACGCCGGTAATCGACCCTCGGCACTGCTGGGGGTAGCAACGGTACCTGTATGATGTCAGTCGCCAACAATCACATGACGGTAGCATGACTTACTGAGCGGCGTTTGGAGGACGTCCGAGACAGGCATCTGGATGTGCTCGACTTGGTATTTGGCGCTGCTCTGCGGTATCGGACCAATGCCAGCGTCCACAGCCTCCACGATGCGACCCTCTTCCTCTCTAGCGAGCATAATGCGCCGCCGTTCGTAAGTGGCAGAAGCCTCGGTATTGTTCCAAATCAGCAGTTGATCGCAGTGGTCGACGGTTGACGGTGTGCGACGGTCGATGGCTCGGAACTGTATGTAGGGGAGTAATGTGGTCGGAGTTGATGATGCAAGAATAAGTGGTGGATCGGCGAAGATGTACGTGAAGATTTCGTGGGTTTAGAAATGAAGGTGGCTGGGAGGTGGAACTTGTCAGATCAAATAAACGGACAGGTGTGTCATGAAGTTCTGCAGGCAGAGCTTGGCAATACGTTAGCGAAGCTCACCTTCACAGTTCCAATTTCACTGAGCCGGGCGCAGCAGTCGAGCGCTAGCAGGCACTATGCTGACTACTATGCGTAGGACGAACCTGCCTGCGAAGACCTGTAACTTGCCGCAGGCGGCTCGAAGTTATCGAGAAGCATCCCAGATATTTGCATGTTGCTCGGGAGTATCAACACAGAGCTGGGAACGCAACTCAAACAACGCAAAACTAGAGGGTGTATTTGATAGTTCCGTCGGTTTTGCCAAACAAGGGGGTCACGAGCTGGATATTACTTGATTTAGTTGATAGCGTGCACAGCTGTCCTAGCGCACTACTACGGACCTTGGGCGGCGTTTCGAAGTCCTCAGCTTATGATACTAGGTCCACTAGGGGGACCGTGCACCATATCAGTTAAACAAGGCGGTCTTACCTGGACAAAAGACCCCCTTATCCACCTTATTTGACAAGTATGGAGGCCTGATTTGAGCTGCTAAGACTAGTCAGAAAAATCAGCCTATTTGATAGTACCTGTTTGATCAGATCACTGGTCCCAAAGCGGTCGGTATCCTCCATTTCCTGTCTTCCACTGGAGGTACTCCCTCGAGCATCAAGGCCAGCTGAGAGCATGTGACAATCTCCAGATATCGAGAGAAGATCACACGCTCATTCCCAGTACTGAGTGGCTACAGAGCTGCACGCTTTGCTACTCAGGGCATAGGGGTGCTCATGTTGACGAAGCCACCAAAGCTCTGACATTGTAACGCAAGCGGCATAATGGACTGACAACTTAGAATAGACAAAGATATGCTTGAGTACACTGGGTAATTTGCAATCATAAGGCTTTTGTCACTTTGGTACGTGGTCGATCCATCATGTATCCGTCATTCAACTTTAGGTCAAATTTAGGAGACATCGGACGATGAATTGTCATGTTATCACTTGATTGAACGCCACTGCCATCCGCAGCGTATATAGGCCGTCAAGTTTTGCCCAATGGCAGGCATGCTCGCTACTGTTGCAGGCTTCGCTGGGTAGGCTCTTACTTTGCCGCAGGGGAACGCTATCCACGACCTCCATCTCCAAGCGCGGGTTCCTAGACCGCAAGGCCAACGATCAATCAGCCGACAAACGAGTGCGAGCGAACTCGTACTCAAGTGTGTCACTGCATACACGGACTCAAGACGCCGCGGGCCGTACTCGCATAGATCCACGGCATCACAAGCATGCTTCAGCAACGTATTGTTTGACTGGATTTGAGTTTTACTGGAGTGACTGCCCGAACGAAGAGAGGAGGGGCCAGTGGAAGGAGCGGTGCAGCTGACAGAGACCATTTAACGCTGTCGAGTACCAGTACTGGAGGCCCATGATCGCAGACGTAATATGCCCAGAAACTCACGTCGATTGTGGCAAGAAGGTGATGAGTTATGGTATATCCAGTCATCGATGGAAGCCATTCCGCGACATATGTGCGGTCAAGAGAGCTTCAAACAAGCCCGCAACCTTACTTGCCGGTTGACAGCTGTGCAAACGATACACAGCAAGAAGGAAGAAAGGCCGATCCTGGCCGGCGTTACCCAGCTCAGGAAGTACAATCAAGTCAATGAGCGCAGGTATTGGAAAAGGTTACGACGTGCAGGCAGCATCAACGTCGCGCATGGATGTATGGTAGCATTATAATGTCTACTTAGGATCAAGCACTGGACTTCGAGCGCTGGCCTGTACAGAGACGGCGCCGTGAACTCTAGCGCCTAGAAGCCAGTCCACCCACCAATGCAAATGCCGGTGGCAACGCCATTTCCTCCTAACGTCAAGCGCTCATAATCTTAGTCCTCTGCGGATCAACCGATCGTCCGCCCTTGAGACAGTCGTTCGAGTATGACTGCTGATTCTGCGACGTGCACGCTTCATTATCTTCCTTTGTGGCCTTCTCGTGGCCGATGCACCATTCAAAAGCTGTTGGATCCCGGCACCACTCTAACACCAGCGTTCTTCACACTGTACGGTGGCGAGCTTTCGACGTACCCCTCGCCCACCCTCTGGAGCACATTGCCCGTTGTAGGATGAATCGGCGGACCAGTTCCAGCCTCGTCCACGTCTTGGTCTCGCTTGCCGAAGCCTCGCCAGGTCTCAGAATAGCTTCCTAAAGCATCGCCTTCGATACGACGGTACAGCCATATGACCTTCACATCGGGCTCGCCCTCGACGAGCTTGGGTCCAGGGGATGTAACAAGCCGTGCCCGGTACGATCGTGACCCGCCAGAGCTCTGGTAGGTAAGGATGCCTAGCTGGTAAACGATAGGCCTTCCGGTCTCGGTCTGCTTGCTGATGCTTGCTAGATTAAGCATCGTAGCTGCTCTCCCGGTATCCACCGCCTTGAACGCGGGCTGGCCCACCTGCTGGGCCTGGAAGTCTTGCGCTTCCTCGCCATCCTGCATAGGCCGCCCGAGACTGATCGGCAAGAAGTCGCGTGGAAACTCACCCTTGATCTTCAAGTGCTCGACGGAGGCCATCAACGCCTCGGCGAGCTCGGAGGTCTGCCATTGAGGCGGCTGCTGGATGATGGTGAGCTTGTCCCTACCAGTAGCCATCTCGAGCTCTGTCAACGCCTTCTCCGTACCATGCACTAGATGTGCTGGACCTCCTGGCCATCCTAGGCCTGTGATAAATTGTCCTTTGGTCACTTCCTTGTGTGATACTTTCTTCGCTGGCGATGTAGATTCCTGAATAGTCTCAGCATGATGAGCGGCAAGAGCATCATCCATCTCAACATCATCGTTGGCATCGTTGGCGTCGTCGTACTCAGGTGCATCGTTCGCTGGGTAACCGTTTGTGCGGCGTCTGGCACCTATCGGTTCGTAGTTGGGATTCTCGGTACGTTGCTGTCGTTGCGGGCGAGGTGGAGTTGGTCTGACACCGTGCGTACGACCTAGACGTGGCTGTACTGGACGCGGTTGTTGTTGCGCTTGGACTACGCGCTGGCGGTGAGGGCAGGTCGTCCGAATGTGTCCATCCTCTCCACAGTAGAGGCAGAGGCCTTGCTGCAGTCTCCGCTGCTTCTCTGCGGGCGAGAGCGCAGCCCGTGGACCTCTTCCGCCTGCCATGTTCCCTAGCAAGTTAAGTATTTGTGTGAGTGCTCGCTGCGAGTATCAAGTTGAGCAATAGTGGGTTGCAAGGGCTTCATCGGCAATGTGGTAAGATTTGTAGGATCGCAGATGAACAGTGTGAGCAAGATGCAGATTTGTGCATATGACGAGTGCTGCGATAACACAGCTAAGTGGGTTCTAACCTGCCACAATAGAGTTGTCCAGCTTGCACAATGGTATTGTTTGACCTTACGAGTCACATGTGAATAAGGCAGGCAACAGCAGGGCAGCGAAGGTAAATGTCAATATTCGGTGAATGGCTTCGCAAGAGGCAATGTCAGCAGTATGGTCAGCAGGGCATAGCAGGAGTTTGATTCTCCAGGGATCTTGCGACTGCGTTGCCTCAACTAGATGACCGCAGTGGCCACCAAGCGAAGCGAAGCGTAACTGCCAAAAGCGGTTAGCGCCGCTCTCAGATTTGGCGGATATGTAGACCGTACGCCAAAGAATTGGTACCGATGCTTACTCTAATACTATTCCAATCGGTTGCCGCAGCCTACCGCCCTTCCTACAGTCTCCAGTATGCCCTCAAGATCCTCCACTTCCCCTTGCTTGTCTTTCCTTCTCCGCCCGATTCTTCTCCTTCGTCTCCATAGTCGTGGCGTTCACCCGCTCCTTTACACCATTGACTCTCCTAGCCTCATTTAGCTCCTTCCTGACTCTCTTCGCCGCCTCCTTATCATTGCCCGTTCGCCCTTGAATCGCACACGTAATTCTCCTAGTAATAACGTTCGCGCTGCGGAGCTCAGTCATGCCTTTCGCAGCGAGACCCTTGTTGACGCGTTCGAAGAGCTCCGTATTACCGTAGTGACGAGCGAAACGAAGGATAGCCTCACCACGGATAGAGTCTGGATCGTGCTCGAAGAGCTGTTCGTCTGGGACAGCAGGTTGCTCGTGCCTGGTGCGCTTGATCGCACGTTGTGATAGTTCAGCAGACTGAGGAGCAGTGGCGTTCTCTGCTTCTTCAGTCATGCCTCTGATGCGCTTCCTACTCGCTGCAGCGACGGGCGGAACATCCGGAAAGCTGGCAGCGAGCAAGGGCGGCAACTCTGCAAGCGTGTTGCTATCGAACGTCCTATCTCCTAATGCGCGCCAATGCTCATCGTATCCGCCCCTCCCATTTGCGGTACACCGCCGATGCAACCACAACGTCCCAGTCGTTTGGACTTCCGGCCGGCTCTGGAAGACCTCAGCTGTAAACCACGGCGTACCGTCCAGTCTCATTGTCTGAGTGATAATGCCGAGCTGATATGCGTTCTGCGGCAACGAAGCCGCGTACCCCGAGGAAGCCATAAGCCCATCGTAGAACTTCGCCACAATCCGAAGTGTCCCCAACACCTGGCACACATCCAGCGTCTGGAAGGGCGGACTGCTCTGCGGGGCTGGCACACGGCGTAAGTCCCAGTCTTCGGGCTCAAGCCCAGGTGCTAGACCCCCTTGCATGGTTGGCGAGTGCAGCTCCCCCAGCTGCTCGACTAGTGGGAACAAGCCCTGCTGCTGAAGGTGTTGATATGCGATCTTGACGTTACCTTCGGGCGTCGGGGCACTTGTCGACTGGATGAACAAGCTATCATGGCTGACAGCTCTGGTGAGCCCGCCAATCGCTTCTGACGTCCCAGTGACAGGCACTGAAGTTGTATGCGATCCAAAGAGGTTGTGGACGAATGCGCAGGATTTAGGAACTTGTTTCGGCTCTGTCGCTGCAGGGTAAGGCGAGGTTGCCGTCATGGTCGTGGTTGTAGTGCTTTCGTCTGTCGTACGTTGCTAGTGAACCTGCGTGGTCTTCGCCGTCCGTTGCTCTGCGTGTCCTGTATAATTCTGCAAAACTTGGTCTCAGTGAAGTAGTGTTTCCGAGGAGTGAAGCACGTCCAGAGCAAGAAGCACAGTCCTCTTGAGCCAGGAAGCAGCCATGACAAGACGTTGTCTTCCATCGCGCAACACCTGTCCGTCAGACACATGGACCTGAGACAAGGGGATTGTGCAAGTCACTTGACAGTGAAACAGCCGGGCAGTACGAGGAACACCCCATCGCGAGACAAAGAGAAGACAGTGAAGGACGTAGTGTGAATAGTAGGAAATGATATGGTGCGCCAGAGATACAGGAGAGCGGTAGCCAGACCACAGTACGGGAGGTAGGCGGCAGTCGCTAGAAGGTCAGAGCAATCGGTACCCTATCTTCGAAGATCAGAAGACTTAACATGGTAAGCATATTAGAGTAGAGGCGGTAGGAGAGGATCAGCAGCCAAAGCGGAAGATACCATCAGGACTAGAGGCCAGTCCAACTACGGTTGTTGAGTTTGATCGCCGAGCGAACGGATGGCCTGGCCTCCGATCACGAGCCCATCGTGAAGCGCCTCCTGCTGGCACCAAAATCTCGGTATCGTGCTCATCTAGGAGTTCGTAGGGTGTCGAGCCTTTCCCAAAGCAAACCTCCTCCAATTCCTACCCAACCTCCTCACCCCAACCTCAATCTCCCAACCCTTGACCGCACAAACCTTCCTTACACCCGCCTCAAGATACCCATCCATCCTCTCCCCCGCCGTATGCAAATCACTCTCAATCAAAATCCTGTCATCCGGAACCATCTTTACCGCGGCTTCGACCTTCCCACCGCCACTCTCGGACCATGCATTGATGGTAGTACTGAAACTGAAAAACACTTCGCACGGCACAGAAGGAGCGATATACTGTTTTACGGTCTCTGCGGGGCCGGAGAATGAGTGGAGACATATACGCGGCGGGTACGGCCTATTTCCAGAGTTTGCGTCTCTCTCATTAGACGCTGCGTCCTCCTCGGGCTCATTGTTGGCTCTAGCAGCTGCTTCGGCTTTCCTTCTCTCGCGCTTGGAGGGCACATGCTTCTCGCTGCCCTTCCACGTCTCGGCCACTGTCTCATACACGACGCCATGTGCAGCTACGCCGTGAACGGACACAGCTCGCTGCAGCTCACCCGCTAGCCGCAGCTGGGCAAGCAGAACTTTGCGCTGGTGGTCCATAGTCACTCGATACGGGCTAAGCTTTCTGCCCTCACGTCCGCCTGGCGTAAGAGTATCGTTACGCTCCTCAGCTTGCTCTGGCAGCCAAGCTTCTGGTATCCTGAACGAGCGATCAAGGCCTACTTCACCGATGAGAGCCAGAGGGTAGCGGGCGAGATAATCTCTTGTCTGGCCTAGGAAGTGGCCGAAAGGTCTGGGATCGGGTAAGGCCAGGAGGAAGTTTCGGTCCTCGGACTTCGGGGTTAGTACACTTTGATAGTGCGATATCTTCTGCTCAGGGGGGAGTGAAGAGGCTCCACCGTAGTCCGCTTCATCGAACATTTGGTGAGAGAACCAGGGATGCCAACCGAATGCTGGGATAATCTTGTGTTCTTTACTGTAAGATCGTCAGTATACTTACTGTGCGTACCATAAGGAGAGGATCAGTGTACCTTGCTATGATACCTACCTACCTCCAGTCCATCTCCTCGGCTTTCTCGACATCCTGTTCAGCGATGCCGTACTTGTCAGCAGCATCTGCGACGAGCTCTTGGTCTTGAGCTCGAGTAGCCATGACGGTCAAGACCTTGGCTCTCATCCCTGGTATCGACTGGAGGTTGGAAAGGGTATCTGTTGGGTGGCAATGGGCATCGAAGACGCCGAGGTGCCATGGCATGCTGTCGGTCTCGTTGCTGTCTGCCATACTTGCGCCTTCACCGATGTTGTCTGCACAATTTCACACTAGAAGAGGCCTGATGTGGTAGTGGATGTGAGATGGTCGATGAGCGAGACGTGACGTTGAAAGGCCGGCTACTCTATATCCGGTCCAGGAGTAAGTTTGCCGATTTGCCGAGCTCCGCATCTTCACATGCTTCTCACTCTCGCTTCAGATTTCAACGGCGAAGTCAAGTACAGACCATAAGGCCTTGCTCGTCGCCATATCACTGATGCCTCCTTGTTACCTGGCGATCAGTGTAGCTTACTATGGCCTGGCTCACAGTCGCATTGAGCGTACCCTTCCTCCTTCTCTTCAGCCTTCCTTTAGCCTTCTTCGCAATCCTGACAACCACTCTCGCCTTCTGGCTTTTAGTGATCCGCGTTGTATTCGTCTACTACGAGCTTGCTATGACGCTGCTTAGAGCTTCCATCGCTCCTTCAACGTTACCACAGCCTCCCACTCCGCCACCACTGAGTCCAACGAAGCACCGTGGATCGCCGAGATCTAGAAGGGCATCACGGAGCAGCTCTTCAGGCTCATCAGACTTGCATGTTTGGCGAACCACTGCGGACTTCAAGAGTCAAAGCTCAGCCACCCTCGCCCTCAGCACACCTCTTCGGGATTACGAAGGCGTAGGCGGGTGGCGGTTCCAGGAGGGTGAGGAGGAAGAAGCGCTGTGGATGGGCATGAACTCACGACTCGAGCTGCCGGCATCCCAGATGCGGAGACACCAGAGAAGTCTCACAGGTGGTAGTCGTGCTTCGAGTGGGCGGGCTAGCCCAGAGTTAGTAAGGACGCCGCTCGCAATACGTACGCCGGGCAGAGGCAGAGGCCCCGGAAGTGGAGCAGCTAGCCCGGAGAATTACTTCAATATGCCCACGCGCGTTTCCTTCGAGAGTCAAAGGAGCAGTGGGGGTAGTAGCTCGACGAGCTTGGGAAGTGGAAAGCATACAAGACAGGACGTGTTCTGATCTGACCGATCACAAAGAGTCTGGTTACCTAAAAGTAACCTTTTTGGAAAGCTGAAGGACTTTCACGCTGTGCTATTATGATTATATGACTGCACTGCGACAGGCTCGCTATTTCTCCTCTTTTAGCCGCCTGATAGCGTTGTAGTAAGCTCAGAAACGCCCTGCATCCTTATCTACGCTGATCAATTTCAGTCAGACTCACCGAGTCCGACTTTTCATGCAGCGGTCCACCAACGCAAGAACAACGTAAGAGCAATATGCAACAACCCGTCCAACTACTTCCGACCCGAAGCATACCTAGGGATCCTTCTCCAGCACCAGCCTCGCTTTGCGCTCAGCGTACTCCTTCACGATCTCGTAGCTCGAGTGTGCCGGCCTACCATCCTGGCTTTCTGTATTGCCGAAGACATCCGCATCAGTGCGGTAGTGGGTTTCCCACTGCTCACCCCTTGTGAAGTCCTTACTGCGGAACACCACGTCGTCCTTCTCTCCGTCCTGTTCCTCGCTATAGTGCGTGATCTACGCGCCACCAATCGCCCAATCCTTGCTGACGAAGGCCACAACTGCCGCCTGCTGGGCCTTACCCGGAAACTCGACTCTGTCCAGCTCAAGACTCGACACACTTTCCTCCTCGTCAGTCTTGCGACAGAGTGCAGGTGTTACCGGCAACTCCGCTCGCCTGTGCTCTCGATCCATCGCCCTCTTCAACGGCTTCTTCGTGATGGGAAGCGTTAATCCAGAGCGTAACTCGCCGGTTTCGGAGCGGACACCGCCGACGTAGCGGGTGAAGCGTCGGAGGACTTTGTTGTTGCTTGTGGGCGCTTGGCTGAGAGTGATAGGCGGGTGGTAGATTGAAGGCTCGAGAGGAATGGTGGAGTTTGAGACCTGTGAGTCAGGCTCGGCTACCTCAACTTGACCCGCTTCTGCTGGCTGTTGCTCGCCATTGAGGTTGACTGGAGGAGTGCTCAGCTCGGTATCTGGACTCTCCTTCTGGGTCGCCGTCGTTGAGTTTGCTTGCTGGTCGCCTTGCGCAGACGACTCCGGGTCGTGGGAAAGAAAGCTTGTAACACCAATGGCGGGCGGCTCCTCCTGAGTGCTTGATTCCTGCTGACGGCTGATGTTGATGTCGTTGTGCCCGGCCATCGAGGGCAATCGGTTGTCCTGCTCGCGGTGCTGGTTTTGCGTCATTTTCGGAACAGCGAGAGGCGCTGTTGGTAAACTGGAGAGGTGGAAGAACGGGCGTAGGGTTGGCTGTAGGGCTTCGTCAAGAGTCTGGCAATTTCTTCGTTGCGAATGTGCGATGCGGAGCGATGTTCGAAGCGTGGCGAAGAGAGCAGCAAAGAAGTTGAGCACATTTCTATAAGTTAGAGGTGCGATTCGTGTACGTAGTACGACGCGTAAGGAAGTGTTTCGCGAAACGCAGATTAACGCGTATCACAATTCACAGACAAAGTTACAGCAAAAGGAATGGAATGTGTAGTGAGGTTGAAATTCATGTTGTTGCGGGAGTGGCGACGGAGGCACCCGTCAGCCGCTTCTCTACCCAACCCTTGGCAATGCATGTTGGAATCTAGAGGACGACGGGAAACTGAATTGTTCAAGCCGTTCACATGCCGTGTACGACAAAGACGATGTAGTTTGCTTGACAAGACTGTCTCGGACATGCCCCTTGTTGGACATCAATGCGATGCAACTTTATCTTACACTGCTATATCCCGGAAGCAGAATCATCATTCATAGCTCGACCAGCGAGCTCTTTAGTGATAGAACTCCCCAGCATAACTCGACAGATCACCATGCTCCCAGCGCCCGCCGCCTCCCCTATTCGAAGCCTCTCGTCTCGGTCTCCTAGCGCTGCTCCGGCCATAGCCTCCGCCAGAGTACCCATCTAGATCCATGTCATAATGGATGGGACGAGCGTTCCTCTCGTGCCTGTGCCCTGCACGGCGAGAGTACTCACCGCGAGTGTATGGGTCTGAGCCACGGCGGTAGCCATGGTCGACACGGCCGCCGTAGCTGCTGCTGGCGCCTCTGCGGCTTGAGGAGGGCACGGAAGGGTAGCAGCCCATTGTTACTCACTGGGTCTTGGCCTGCAAGAAGTCGCGGTTGGGTATGAGGCTTGCTCGGGTTGTAGTTGGTCTCAGATGGAGATGTCGTAGCTTGTCACTACGACGTCCGATGTCTGAGATGCTGGTGTGGGTGTGTCTGGAGTGTGCATGTCAAGCGCAGCGAAGCTTGAGCATATATGGCGAACGAGCTAACAATGCCGGTAAGTATATCAAGCGTAGACAATACCATTGTCTCCGGAACTATGTCAATGGTGGCCAAGGTCTTTGTGCACCTGTTCGGAGACAAAGCCGCTGTTCTGCATGTCGATAGACCTCGAGATGCGTAGACAGAAACAGTGACAATGTCTCGAAGCAGAAGCATCACCATAATCAGAGATTTTGATTGTGATAGTGCAGCACGCGACCGCTACGGTCCTACAGTATTGGTGTTTCATGAGTAATATCGCGGCCACCGAAGGGCACCCAAGATCTACTAGGGAGACAATGCGTGTTGTACAACTGTGGTCGCTAACAATGTAAGAGTGATGAGGACTGGCAGTAAGCCAGTTGCGAATGTAAAAGCCTCATAGCGTCTGCCGGGCCGGTCATCGCAGAGCTTTAATTAGCTGGATGGTGTGAGATCAACATAGTCCACAAGCCCACTGCTCACTACGGCTCTTTGACCCCCAGCACACGCTTTCATAGCAATGCCAGTTCAGTCAGCCTCCCTCTCCGCCTGTCGTCGCTGCCTCTTCGCCTCCTTCCGTGCACTACTAGCTTCCTTCTTCCTCGCCATCTGATCCCTGTCCACTTTGGCCAATGAATCTTCCTCCGCAACCTGCCCCTGCTCAAGTGCCTCCCACTCCGCCCGTTTCTTGCTCCGAATGTCTTTCCGACCCTCCACCGCCTCCCTCTCCTCTCGGGATCGTGGCGTCCATTGCTCGGTCCACCTTCTTGGCCACTCCGTAGACTCGGGCGTCTCATGCTTCTTCCGCTTCTGCTTCTTAGATCGCTGCAATCCGCCCGTGTGAAGATCTCGATGCCATCGATTATCCTTCTCCTCCGTCCGCTTCGCATCGAAGTACGCGGAAGTCTTTCGGCTTTTACGACTGGAGATAATTTGTCGCCGAGACAGCGAGGCAGCTGAGGCCGCCACTGGCGCCATGAAGTCGGCGATCAACGAATCGAAGACGCCGCGCTGCACACCGCGCTCTTGCAACAAGGTGGCTCGACGAGCTTGCCAGCGCTTCATGAGGGCTTTGATGTCCTCATGCATGGTCTTGCAGACAAGGCTTAGTCTATACTTCCGGAGGCCGAGTTGAGCGGGTCAAAGCAGCAAGTCTTCATTGGCGAGACCGTAGAACAGGATCTCCTGGCGTAGCTCGGGCGGGAGTGCGATGCGTGGCGACTTGGTGGCATTTTGGTTTGTCAAACTCTGGAAGTACGCTGATGATCTACGATATTCCGCTTGATTTAGCTTTAGTGCCAGCCTTTGACAGAAAGACTGCTTCGTCTGCTTCTTGCGTTTCTTGGATGGCGGTGGCGAGGCAAAGGCGGCATTAGGTTACGACATATGAATGTACATCTCCATCTGCAGTTCTGGTGTTGAGTATGAGCTGTTGATTGATGTGGCAATGTCGATATTGTTGGGAGTCAGTCTGATGGTGAACAGAAGGGTTTCGTTGTAGAAGTGGAAGGGCAGGACAAGTGATGATCGCGCTCGAATGTTGAGAAGGCTCTGTCCGTCGCCACCAGATATAATCGGCGCCAGGAGGAAAATTGATGTAATGTGCAATGCGGTGGTCGATGGATGGTGCCTGTGTCTCAGTCGAGGCCGCAAGGTAGGGCAAAACCCTGCTGTGGAGTCGAGGAGCGTCCCGGGCCGAGCGAATCGAAACGGAAGGCACACCTCACACATGCAAACTGTCAGCATTGACATCGGCACAAACTCCTTGACGCGCGCAATTTGGAGCAGCTATCGGCTGCTAAGCCTTCAGAAAACCATGCTTGCAAGCTAAATAAAGGGTATCATATCACCATCAAGTTCCCGCCCTAAGCAAGAGTATGTAGTCGGCCGTTCCTTTCCATCACCATCATCACTGTGGTCACTCTTTCTCCGACTCATGCCACTCTGCAGTCTCAGCCTAATAATTGCTCATATAGTCATTCCGCGAGTCTGCACGCCGCCTGCCCTCCCTTCTCGGCCTAAACTCATCAACCCGGCTTCCTCCTCTACCCCCGTACTCCGTCTCTGTGCCGCCCACAGAGTAATCATCTCGCGACCGTCTCTTATCAACCGGCGGCTTCCCCTCCTTCTTCTCCTTCTCCTTCTGCTGCCGCTTCTCCCACTGTCTCTCAGCCGCGTTAGCTCCAATAGCTCCAATGACAGCGCCGCCAAGTGTTCGTAGCATGCCTTCTGTACCCTTCCCGGCACCCTTTCCTGTGTGGTCGCCTAGGAAAGCGCCCGCTGCACCGCCGAGTAACGTAGCGCCGAACCCGCGATCCCCGTCGCCTGATCGCAGAATGTCTTTCCCGGCGCCCTTGGGTGGCGTGCTCCTTCCTGTCCTCGCAGGTGATGGAGACGGACGACGGCCGTGCGTGGTCAAACTATCCTGGTAATCCGTCGAGTCATACGAGTCGTAAGTCGAAGGCGGCGGTGGGCGCCTCCTCCTGCTCCTGCTCCGGCTTCTACTCCTATCTCTCCCGCCATACCGCGACCGATCGTCGTAGGTGGTGCGGCTGTACTCGCTCTGCGCAGGCGGGGGTCGCGATTGTCCGTAATCTGGCGCGCCATAGGCGTCACTGTACTGCGCATATGCCTTCTCTTCGTCGTAAGGCGTCAATGCGTTGCCATCATCTAACCCGCGCTCGGTGGAGGCGTGTGTGCGGTCGTCAAAGCTGACATTGGAGCGCGGTGGGGGCGGAAAGTAGGAGGGGTCGTAGTGGCCGTCAGCTGGCGCGCCTGGCGGCGCTGGGTACCCGTCGCGATCGTATTGCGTATGCTGCCGTGGTGGACCTCGTTGGCTGTTTGGGTAACCTCCTCCACCTCCGCCGCCAGCCCCGCTGATCTTTGGGTCAGGGTGACGGTAGGCTGACGTGTTTTGCGCGTATGGGTTCGCCATATTCTGCTAGAAGGCTGTTGTCGTCTGCGATTATGATGTCTGAGTAGAAGTGAGGCTAAGAAAGTTGAAAGTAGACTTGCAGACCTCACATGCAAAGCATACCACACTGCGCCTCTTGCGCAACCCACCTTCAGCCGCTATCCTACGTCATCGGGCGTTGGGCTGCAATACATGGCGGCTACGGCATGATGGTCACACTCGCTGCCTTGACCGGGCGCTTCAGGTAAGATGAAACGGGGTGGCAATACAAGATATTTGGCAATTTGGCAACTGTTCTTCCCAAGTGGGAAGGAGCGAGACAGAGGCGGTGCTGTCAAGGTTCAGCACAGTCCGAAGTCCTCGGGAATCGGCATACTTACTTCTGGGACGAACACACGTGAAGCCGGGCCATACCATCGTCATCCCCATCCTCCCATGCTCCATTATTGTACAAGTGTGCACGACTCCTATCTTTGACAAAATCCCTTCATTTTGCCGTGGTCGCACTTACCGGAGATCGCAACATTGATGAGGAGTTGTGGGAGGACATGAAGGACCCGGACATATGCGATGTGGTGCAGATGATGTCGTACACTCTCTCCGCTGCGACAGGACCACCCCAGCAAGCAGGTGCAGCTACAGAGACTGAGCCATATGCCAACCTAGGCATAGACCATTTTAGCTGGAGCGAAAGGCATAGGAAGCCAGAACATGCGGTAACCGCTCTCCAGCTATCAATTGATGACTATGGCTTGTTCGCAGTGGGCGAGGTCCGCTTCCTCGCCTGAAGATGGATACAAATTCTCCCAACTCAGCATCTACAGCGGCGGCAGCAAAAGAAGTACAAAACGTACAGCAGCGGGTATTCCCACGTGGTCACCCACCGTAGTACTAGTCCGCCGGTTCGCAGCTTAAGTACAGGAGAGCGGACGGGATCCTCTGTTTTCTGCGACCTGTGGCCGTACGTGCTGACTCTAGCCAGATAGAAACAATATATACTATCATTCAAACTCCAATCAAAGCTCCGACGACGTCACGCTGAATTCCAGCCACGCTTGGGTACCTCGACTTGTCTTGATGTTGAGACTTCACGCCTTGGCTGACGGCTCACAGCTAAGCGGTGTCCTTGCAATTAACGCAATTATAGGTGGGTCGGCATTCGATTTTGTCTCGAAAGACCATCTGGATCAATGGGAGGGATGGGAGCAGAGACAGGTCTCAAGCGAGTGAACCACTGAAGTTGCCAAAAGCTATCAGGACATGATTCTCGGCTCCTTGCCACACTCTGATCTCCTTCCCCATTCCTTGTAAACATCTAGTTCATCTCTACGCCTTCCTTGGTCGACCTCTGTCCAGAATTTCTGACCGCAGCCCGATACGGCAAAACATGACAGTAACAACGCCAATGCTTTCCACCAGACCCTCCAGCCGATCTTCTCCACCAGACTCTGAAACAGCATCGCCAAAAATGTTTCTTTGTCTTTCCAGCCAAGCAGCGGCATTGTGATGGAATCTCCTTTGTTCCGAAACACGGCGAGGTCGACGTCGACTGAGTATTCGAGAACAATGTACTTGTTTCCTACCTCTAGACTGCCCGCAAATTGTGCTATGAGCAATGGCATTATTGCTCACGCATTACCGCAGTGAGGCGAATGGCTGTCTATCCGAAAGACAACCACATTGTACAGTACCACGGACAATGCAATGTTCCTGGGCGGTAGCACGGCAGAACGACAGGGCATAATGCGTGTGAAGGACAAGAGCTTTCTGTTACTGCTGTCCGGACATGTAGACATTGCGTTGTCCGTCTGGCCTCTTGACACTGCTGCCACCTGCCTAGCATCCAGGTGAAGGACAACAGCATTGTGTCGACCTGCCACCAGACACAAACAAGGCGTTGTTGAGGCGGCTGCCGTTCTGTATATGCGATGGTAAGTTCTACCTGTCTGCCATCCTCATCGATAATTACAACCATACACCACTACTCACCAAAGCTCACACTTGAGAACATCGCAGGCTCGATTAATCAAGTATAAGTGATCTACCAACAGCAACAGAACAACGACCCCAAACAACAACCCCAAAGAACAAGAACCCCTAGAAGACATTCGACATGCCTTCTCCCTTCGGCAGCTCCGATCCTATGTTCGGCGGCGGCTTCAGCAACATGTATATGGGCTACGGCGGCTCTGGTTCCTACTTCAACCCCTTCATGGCGGGAAGATCAAGCCAGACAAGCAGACCCCTCGACCCCAACTACAACTTCCCGCCTCGTAGCCACGACGGCAGAGACAGCGGCCGCGTGAGCCCACGTGGTACACGCAGGGAAGACGACTACAGCTACCCGGGCTGGAGTCAAAGCGCCAGTGGGTACACGTCGAGGGCTTATGGCGACACCTACCAACCACGTGGGAACCGGTACACTGGTGTACCGAACTCGCTTCGCCGCAGCGACGCCATCCGTCGTGACGACAACCACAGGCGTCGACCAGCGGATCTAAGTACCGCTGCCGGCGATATCTACCGTCAGATGCATGATCCGCATGCTGGCTTCTCGCATCATTACGACACGCTGACTTCTGGCCGGGATTACGGCGTCTCCGGTGACCGGAGTCGGTACGACGGCTACCTCCACGATGGTGCTCAGAGGCGCGCCAGCATCCGCGAGGTACGCCCTCGCACGAGCTACGCTGCTGAGATGGGCTACGCGGGCCGCGACTCGTATGGCTCCGCAGATACCTACGGGTATGGTGGTGGCTACTCGCAGTATGATCAGCAACCAAGGCGTTACGACACCCATCGCAGCCACCGCTCCAGCAGTAGGCGATACCGGTAGGCGGCGGCTACTGGCTAACATGACGACAAACGGGCAACCCTGAGGGGTGACAACATGGAGTTCAATGTACTACATGCACCAAAAGGGCGGCACTAGTGGACCGAGGAGAGCTTAGACCCTCGTGAAGTCATGGAGTTATCGAGTTATCAAATTTGCTAGAAGAAACGAATACAGCATGTACGCTGTTACATACAGGAATGGAATGCGCTTTGCTATCACTAATTCACGATTACAATCAATCTCATCAACCATCGACGCGACCGCTCGGCACGATGTGAGTGTGTTCGACATTGATAGGGGTTCCAGACACATCTTTGTCCTCGTTAGTCACATAGTGCTATTATGTCGAGCCTTCACTAGTCGTAACAGAGCACTACTTCAGCAACAAAGAGGCACATCGCTCGAAGCTTGTTGAAGGCTAATAAAAGCAGCGAGTCCTTCTGGTCTCTTGGTGGCGCTACAAGACTTGTGCTACAACATTCTCGAAGGTCTAGCTCGATTGTTTCTGGTAAAGAACACTGCTCACCTGATCCAAAGAAGAGGCAGGCTTATGATCGCTTTGGATATGACTACGTTAACGAGATGGGCAAGTAGCCTTAGAGCAGGAGTGTTTGGCGCCTTATGGTGACCATCCCCAAGAGGAACGCAACTCATGTCTCGAGTAGGTTTCCCAGAAACTGAGTCACGTTAGATTAATGCTGTGTATATAATCCTGTGGCGGTGCGTTGATGCGTCTCTCGATAGCCAGTCGTTGGCCCTTTTTCTCGATCGAGTAGCTCTAGAGGACAGCATTTGCGTGCGGAGCTGTGCAGCCAAGTTTTGAGTATGCAGACTGGAGCAGTGTGTGCGTAATTGAGATGTTGATGTGGGATTGGTGTCAGAGGGTGTCTTTTGATGTTCTGCGCATGCAATTGCTATGTGAGTTCGGCGAAGTTAGCCGAGTGACCAGCAGATCGCTCATCAACAGTGACTGAGCCGCAATGTAGTCACGTATATTGATAAGCCCATACCTCACTGCTGTCTTTTCGTGACCTTGCCTGTCAACCTTGACATATGCCACACTCTCACCCCCTCTCCAGAGGCAATCGTCCGAGGTGGCGGACTGGCGAAAGGTACAATGATACTGAGGAGCGCGGAGCCTTCGGTGATGGTGATGATGTGTTCGGAGACTATGTGAACATCAACGACAGCGTGCACTTCGTCCAACACCTCCAGAACCTGCCAGAGGGTGCGGTACTGAGGCTCGAGTACCTCCTGCCGAACGGTCAACGGGTGAGGGAGTACGACTTGCTATCTCGGCCGCCATCGTTACGCAACTATAGTCGCCAATACACAGCGGATTGCGAGCGCGAAGTAGATGAGGACAGCGTTAATCGTACACGCGGTAGGCGGGAGCGTGGGAGAGTAGGGTTTCACCATGGGCCCGAGGCGCTGCCCTTGCCGCTGGGTCGTAATTCTCGCAGGCAGAGGAGAGAATATTCGCATGAGCGTTCGAGCGACCTGCACTCGCGCAAACCATCCCCGGGGCTGCTTGAATATTCGCCACGACGTCGTACGAGGAGAGTGGAGCAGCGCCTGGGTAGGCAGCATTACGGACGCGAGGATAGTTGTCCGCACGTGCAGAGGCCACGCCATAGGTCGCGCGAGGCTGACAACTTTGACATCCTCGGTAGCATTGATGCCAGCGTCAGCCGCTTGCTGCGCTCGCATTCTCCTAGCAACGGCCGTAATGCTCGAGGACACCGATTTCCAGACCCTGGACTATTCGAGAGACATTATGAGGGGCGCTACTCCCGTTACCAGAGTCTTTTCGACGGCCTCCCGCCACGCTCCCCGCCACGCTCGCCGTCTCCTGCACGCAATCGGTATCGTGGCATCCACCACCCTGCTGTACTCGACTCCAGCGACTACCTGCTATCGGACGAGTATGAACTGCCGGCGCTCGCCCCCTTACGACGTCCAGCCTCCGATACAGCCATCGAGTCCTTGCCGAGCAAGCAGATCATGGCAAACGACAAGGGCGAAGACGGCAAAGCCAGCTGCCCAATATGCATGGAGGAAGCGATGGTTGGCACCACTGTAGCTAACATGCCGTGCAGTCATTGGTTCCACTTTGACTGTATCAAAGCCTGGTTGGCGCAGAACGGGACGTGCCCACTTTGCAGGACACCATATGGTACAGGTAGCAGGCAGGCGCGGAGCGAACGCTCTCTCTAGCATATGATTGAGAGATAAATGGCGGAGACTGGTGGAATAATGTTGACAACAGATCACTCGTAAGGGCTCGCCAGTCGGATCAGCTTGCGTGTGGTAATGCTAGAAGTGCTGTTTGTGCCGCATATTCCAGTGGCTTGAGTAGCGTGTATTCGAGCAGTAGCGGCGGCCAACAGTATATTTGCACGTATACCACTTCTTTCCACGCTCCGGCCTACGCCTTCAGCCCTTGCATAACCTCCTGCAATCTCTCCCAGCCGTCCGTCCCTTCCCATGCCCCCTTACCCTTACCCAATACGCCTCTAATCGCGCTCTTAGCCTTGAAGTTCCAATCCTTCGCTACCGGCTCCCCAGCACCCATCCCCTCCGTCCTCTCCTTCGGCCCCAGACTCTCGTACGAATCACACAGTCGTACCGTAGCCTCCACCACAGTCTCCCAACCCTTCTCGTTCTCCGTCTCCCAGCCCGGCTGCGCAGTCATCGCCCTCCAAGCCTTCTCTTCAGCATCGAGGGCAGAAGAAGGCTTGTTACGCCAGAGGGCGAGTTTGCTTACTAATTGCCAGAGGTCCGCGGAACCAGTAATGAGCGGAACGACGTTTTCGTCCATGAACTTGATGAAGAGACGCTGCAGACCTGGTTGCGAAGGGTCGTAGCGGTCGGTGGAAATGATGACGTGTTGGGCGAGGATGTCGAGGACTTGCTTGTCGATGCAGTTCTCGCCGTCTGTTGAGCCTCGGAGGTCGATGATGCTCTTCTGCGCTGAGAGCATCGAGGCGTAGTCCGGTGGGGACACGGAGGCAGCAACGATGAGGACATTCTCCCAGATGCGGTAGGAGTCGTGCTTGAGCGATGCGGCTCGCTTCAAGGCTTTGAGTGCGTCCTGTCTATTCTTCTGCGGGTCTGCCTTCTTCTTCGTCAGGACGCTCTCATCTTCATCTTCGGCAGGAGCACCAGAGCTCGTATCCCCGTCGGATGTGCTGTCCTCTTCAGGCTCAATGCGCAGAAGTGCAGCAGCAAGGTTACTCCACGCCTCAGCATCTGTATCGTCCAACTGCACGCAACGCGAGAACGCTTCAACGGCCTTCTGGTACTGGGCAAGCTCCAGCAAAGCACAACCGAGCGCAAACCAGCTGCCGTGGTTCAACTGGTTAGCTTTGAGGCTCTTGCTATACGCTTCTGCCGCCTTCACAAAGTCACGCCGAGTGATGTACAACCGTCCGAGTGATCGCTGAGCCCGAGCATATCGCTGGTTCGAGACCTGCCATGCATTTTCGTACATGGACACATCTTGATCAATGTCACCAAGAATGCAGTAGAGACGTGGCGCGTCCATCGGCGGCGGTACCCGTTCAGTGCCTTTCCACATCTCGTCCTCATCCGTCTCCGCATCTGGTTTTTTAACCTGTCCGTTGGTAGCGTGAAAGAGCTGCTTCCTAACCATCTTCCTCGCCTTGTCTTCCCTCTCCGTCGCCGCCCAACACAAAGCAGCCTCCGCCCACATCTCGAGCCGCTCGTAGATCTCTAATGCTGACCTCAAACCACCTAGTGATACCCATCGCGATGCAAGTTCGGCCTCAAGATCCCAGCGCGTGGGTGAAGCAAGCTGGAAGATGTACCGCATGCGTTCTGTCACTGATGCGCTTTCGGCTTCCTTAGGCCTTGGGAGAAAGGAGTTGGCGGTCGTACTCTCGTTACTGCCATCCACAGGCGCCGCAGAAGACTCGGCGGAGGATGTGTCTGCAATGACTTGATCTACAAGTGCTTGCAACTGGAGCAACCCACGCTCGATGGTGCGAGACTTGTATCCCTCAATGCGACTTCGCACAAGTAGCGCCTGGGTGTACACTTGCCAGTTCGAGCTGCCTCCTTCAAGCACTCTGTTAGCGTACGGTAGTGTCTCCTCTCGAGTCAAACCATTCTTGGGCGACGTGTTGGTGACCGAAGATGCAAATGACAGCAATATTGACGAGTCTAGGGGGTTGAGCTGTGGCTGATTCGCCGCATCGAGCTCCTTCAGTCTAGGCGGCAATGGCGTCTCATGCTCAGGCACAGCGGAATCAGCAGGTTTCTCCGAGAAAGATATCCTCTCCAGCAGCGTATCGTCGTTCAGATCCAACTTCGTAGGACCGCTCGCCACCGCACCTTCGACCGCCTTTGCATCTTTCGGAGCACCATTCGAGCTCTCTGCATCAGCCGTCTGAGCACCCTCATCATCGGCACTCCTAGCAAGCACAACAAGCTGACTGATCTCCTTCTGCTGAAACTTCGTCCTCTTCCCCAACAATCCGATCATCGCATACTCAAACCACCTTTTCTCCTTCGCTCGCTCCAAGTCCTCCCTCGCAAGCTTATCAAGCCCATGATGGATGTGCACCGTCGCTCTTTCAAGCAAGAACTCTACTTCCGCCGCCTCACCTGCGCCCGTGATCTGCTCCTCCAGCAAAGCGAGATCATCGTAAATGACGTCTTGCAGAGTGCTTGAGACCTCGGAGAGCAGTCTCTGCTGCATAAATACCACCCTCATCTTCGCCCACCTCGCCGTCGCCACACCCTTCAATACCGCAGGATTCGTCATCACCGCATCTGCTAGACATAGTAGCTCCACATTCGGCGTCAGCTTATACGCTGCTACGCCATCGACGCTCAGACTTCCCAGCAAGGCCTCGCAAACGGCTCTCGCTCGCTGTGAGCTCCCCGCAACATCCTGCGGGAACAGCAGCTTCGAGGACGAGAACGGCAAAGGTGGACCCGTGACGTTCGACTGTAAAAAGGCCAGAAGGGCAGCGTAACCTATACAGAAGTAGATAGCTTGGTTTCCTGGTTTCGAGCGATCGGAGAGCAGGCTGCCGAGACGTTGGAAGATGAAATCGGACCAGGTTGGGAAGTCCTCTAGCTTAACATTCTCGAGGCCTGGAGTAGGATTGTGACCGAACAGTGCTTTCGCTTCATCGGTTTCCAATAGCGACTGATACTCGCCGTGCTCGAGCTTGGCGATATATGGCTCGGTCAAGTCTGCGAGTTCTTTTGGGAGGCTTTGGCGGAGCCACTTTATGAGTGCGTCAGCCATCTTGTCACAGGTCAACGAACGTAACCGAAAGTGAAAGAAGTGGAAACAATACTATACGACGTGAGGAGTCATATATCAACGACACGTTATGACATGAACTTTTTCTGCGTGCCTTACAAATCCAGAAGTGATGCCTCAGGCTATCAAGGATCAAAGTTCCGCCGATGTCAACTAATACTGAGAGCGCCTTCCGTTCGTTCTCCTTTCATCCTGCTCCACAACTCCATCACAAGCACTACAGATATTCCCTTCGACAGCACTACTACGTTACTTGAGTGGAGCAAACTACATCAGCACAGGTTTCTGCTACAATCTGGCAATGAAGCGCATGAACTTCACGTCAACGCCTGCCTGGATCGCCCAAGGACTTTTGACATCTAGACAGCTATCTCTCCACTCCTCTACCGCAAGCCAAACATCCATCATAAGCGCAGCTGTAAAACAGCATATCACCCCATCTATATCAGCTCTCTCTCCATCCCTTACCCCAACACCCCCGAAACAGCCCATTCCCATCCCCAGATCACCCCATCCACTCCCCCTTCGTCACCCTTCCACAGAGTTCACCCATA
>Ga0181471_100092_pt2 | contig 23118 bp, 14 predicted proteins | sample InSIn5gowninarea_FD_119083 | JGI IMG/M metagenome (GOLD analysis project Ga0181471, IMG submission 119083) | Clean room microbial communities from NASA Spacecraft Assembly Facility at Jet Propulsion Laboratory, Pasadena, California, USA -... ...
TTTTTTTTGTTCGTTGTTTGTTTGTTTCATTTAACCTTTTTGTTTTATTGTTATAACTATAGCACCTACCATTGCTAATAATAGTATTATAGATGTTATAATTAGTCAAATAGGATAACTACTATAAATAACGTTACCTAAAACACTGATGTGGGAAGCTTCTGCTAAATTACCATCTCAAAGATTAGAAGAAACATAACTTACGTCATTAGATATGTCTTTTGTAAAGCCGCTTAAATTTCCGTTATCACTTTTAAGAAAAAGTAAATTTAAATTACCATTAAAAATGTTATTTTTAAGACGTAATGCTTGTGAAACAGAAAAGATATTATCGATATAAAGAATTGAATTAAAAACAATACCGATAAATACAGCTAAAGGTAAACTATTACTACTGTCAGTTACAAGTTCACTTATTCTAACATTTATTAACATTAAAATAAATAAAAACAATATAGAAACTGCTCCAACATATACTAGTAAATAAGATAAACCTATAAAGTTTAAGCCTAACATCATTAAGTATCCTGATATTGTTAAAAACAAACCTATTAAAAATAGAACTGAAACTATAGGGTTTTTACTAATAATAACTAATAGTCCGGAAAGAATTGCAGCTAAAGAAATGAAATTTAGAAAAAAAGGATTTGAACCATTTGTTACCTTTTCGCTCAGTAAAAAGATTGTGCTCATAGATTTAGTTTATATAATAGAAATGATCTCACATTGAAAAAAAATTATTAATTAAAAGTTTGGAAAAGTTATGCCTTAACTTAAAATGTTTTTTAAGTTAAAGCCTATAAAAGCACCAAGTGTTTTGGTGTGAGAGTATATAGCTTTTTTTACGCGTACAAGATTCGAACTTATATCATTGTGTCCGTAGCACAACATTTTAACCATTAAACTAACACGCATGGCATTAATATTTAGCCCTTAAGATGAATCGAACATCTATCAAAATATTAACAGTATCTCGCTCTACCGTTGAGCTATAAAGGCTATTAGAAAAAGGCTATTTAAGCCCATAGCTTTTAGAAAGAAAAGGAATTGAACCTTTGACGGCGCTAACCATTGAGTTTACAGCTCAACCCATCGTACCAACAAATGGAACCTTTCTTTTATGTTATTACATAAATTGCTTAAAAGATAAAACCTATTATAAGCAATAACTTATAATTTGTGTGTATGTGAAAATGGGGGGGGGGGGGGTTTGTTTTTAAATTTTTATTATCCCCCTGCAATTTCTCATCCACCAACCATTTTTCACTACACGAACCATATTTCGACTTAACACTAATCAAAGTCACGCATACGAAGTATACTTGTAAAACATTATTACACATTTATAATAATTGCAGTTAAACAGTATCCAAACTTATTGCACACACTTTTTTCAGCGCCTGACGAGTGGTTAGTACCTATCTGAGATAAACTTCACCGTGCCGTGGTGTTACACGATTACTAGTAATTCCTTATTCATACAACCGAATTACAGGTTACAATTAATATTATATCCTCTTTTAAAGTTTAGCTAAAACTCGCGTTTTTGCCTCTTTTTGTAAAGGAAATATGTGGCACGTCTATAGCCCACAATATTAAGGTCATGATGACTTGCCTTGTTCCCTGTTATCATAGTTAATGTAGTGACGAACTTCCCTATTAAAATATGCAATGCCTTAGCGATTACAATAAACCAATAGAGAAAGGGATTGCGTTAATTTTAAGGATCTAACCAAAGTCTCACGACATTAACTTAAGACAGCCGTGCAACACTTGTATTATCTAATTAAAGGTAAGATAACATTCAACTTGTGGTAAGGTTTTTCGAGGATTATCGAATTAAATAACATACTTCACTACTGGTTTCAGAAACGGTCTAATGATTTCAGTTCCTACGTTGCCGCATTACTCTTGAGGTGGAATGCTTTCACTTTCATTTATATATCACAAAACTATGCATTATATAACATTCATAATTGTCTGCGCGGACTACTAGGATATCTAGTCCTATTCGCGCCCCGCGCCTTCGTCCCTCAACGTCAGTTTCTGTATAAAGAACTGCCTTTGCATGTCGTTTTGATTAGTATTACAAAATTCAATCTCTACTCTAATAACTCCGAATCTTACTCTTATACATAACTCTAGTTCACTAGTGCCATTATTCCATCTGGCTAGTGCTCCGTCTAGGTACCCTTTAAACCTAATAAAGATGATTAATACTAGTCTCTCTCGTCTTGCCGCGACTGCTGGCACGAGATTTGGTCGAGACATATAACCAGAATTTTGTCATTATCAATTTTCTAGTCAGAACTTTATGCGACGTAGTCGCTAATATGTTAATTTGCAAACATATACATTCCCCCAAGTTGCTGGTTCAGCCTTTAGGCCATTGACCAAGATTCCTCACTGCTGTACTATTCGTATTGGGGTTTTTTCAGACCCAATGTGATCGATCAACCTCTCAGTTTCGACTACGGATATAAGCTAATTATTTCTAATTAATACCTACCCGAGAGTTAGTCAACTTCTTAAAGCGAAGCGTTATTTACGATTCTTTTAAATATAAGGGATTTTGCCCCCTACTTTAAGGTAGTCGCTTCTCTTTTGCTCACCTGTTCACCACTTTATCTAGGTATGCCAAATAGAAAACCTTTATAACGTACGATTAGCATGTGTCAAGCATTTGGACAGCATTCAATCAGAGCCATCATTAAACTCAACTTATTATTTTTTTTGTATTACTTTTAATACATTACTAATTATTATATTAATAAATTTTACCACTTGAAAGCAAGTATTATCTTTTATTTACATTTTTTACTTCTTGTTTTTACTTTTTAAGAATATAATTAAGCCGGGTCCTGTTTTTAAAATTAAATCTAAATTAAAGGTTTTTAGAGGTTTAGCTTTTTCACCTTTATGTTGTACAAATCTTTAGTAATGACTTTTAAAAGCAGTTAAAACATAGTTTGTTTTCTGTTATAAACCAAAGATTCCTCTTCTATTTTCTAAATATAAACCACCGGACTTTCCCTTTGCAATTAGAAGTTTTATTCATGTAAAACTCTTTAATTACGGTTTTTATTTTATATCCTTAAAAGTAATAAACTTATTTTAAGTTATTTATTTATTCTAGGCTGTTTAACTTTCAACCTTTTTCGTTTAATTTAGTTTTATTTATTTTATTTTATTTTAAGTAAACTTTAGGCAAGAATCATTATTTTATTGTGAAATTTCTTAATTATTACTTATTCAACCTTTTAAACCAAAAGCTCCATTACGTGTTTTGCTATTGATATTAGTGTATTGAACATTTGGCTTTACATTACCTCTTAACATAACAATAGAGTTACTTTTAGTAATGAGATCTGTGTTTCTTAAGTTTCCTTTATAACCTAACTTAAATACTGATCTAGCGGCAGTTAATCTTCTACTCAATCTTCCTGCAGCTTGTAATCTTATACCATGCACATACTTGTACTTAATTGAGTTAATTAAGCTTTTTTGAAATATTTTATAATTAACATTAATTCCCTTTTCATTACTAGTAACAATTGTTTTTTTTACCTTATAAGGATCAAAATCAGGTAGTCCTACTCCGCTTAAAGCTTTTCTCATGTGTCTTAAAATAGCATTTTTTCTATTTCTTACTCTTGTTGAAAGAGCTTTTGTAAAAATATCGCTATTTAAATAAAAATATTTTTGATTTACTATATTTAATTCTACTTTTTTATTATATAGTTTTGAAAGATTTCTTTTTAATGAAGATAAAAAGTTATTATTAAAAAGAAATGTGTTAAACAATAGCAACTTAATATAATATAAATATAAGGCTTCATTTAAATAATATTTACTTACATACTTAGAATAGTACTTATTTTCATAATTATAAAAAGTTTCTTTGCTTATAATAGGACTAGTGTTAAGAGTTTTTATAATATTTTCTTTAAATTTATTAGTTTTGTTTAAAAGAAGTAATCCTTTTTCACTAAAAGTTTTAAAATTATGAATATTTTTATTAAACCTTATTTTCTTATTTAATTTTAATAAGCTAGTAAGTGCTTTATCGTTAGGATAAAGATTTATCTTATAACTATATCGTTTACTTAAAGAAAAGTTTGAATGAGAAATAGTATTATTAATATTATTTTCTTTATTGTTTAAATCAAAAGTAAAAAGTTTGTAGTAATTTATAAAACTTTTTTTAAGTTTACTATTAGATCTTTTACTACTAAAGATATTACTTTTAAATACATTATTAAACTTATTACGATTAAGCTCATTACCATTAAATCTAATTAAATTTAAAGTAGATTTTAATTTTTTTAGATTACTTAGTAAAGTAATCTTACTTCTATTGTAAATATAAACAGTTAAATTAACTTTTTTATTTGTATGTTTAATTTCTGTTTTACTTACAAATATTCTATTTAATGTAGCTCTTTTCTTTAGTATTTTTCTTACTTTAGATTTTTTACCGTTAATAAGAGGATCAATACTAAAATAATCTCTTATTAATTGATTTGCAAGATTTCTCGCACTAGGAAGAGTTTTAATGTAGTTTTTATTATAAGCATAAATACTATTAGCTCACTCTTTAGTTGATGGAGAATTATGCAAAACAATACTTTTGTCTTGTGTAAAACTATCTCTTTTATAAGAATCGAAATTTAAGTTTGTTGAACTTAAGTTATTTCTATTTTTTAAAAATAAAGAAATATTTAAATTTTCACTTAAAGGTCTAAGAAACTTAGTATATGCACCATTTTTAACTGTTGCAACGTGAAGACCTTTATTATCAGGCATATTACATGAAACACTTTGTTTATTTATTAAATGTTATATCAATCCTTAATCCTTTATTTAACTTATTATTAAACAAAAATAAAAGACTAAAGGAATTATAACTTAAAAATTAGCTATATTTCTTATTTTAATCGCAGAAGTTACTTATTAAAAGGCAATAATTAAAACCTCTTAGTAAAAACTTGTTATTGTAAGATAATCTTATCCAGGATTCGAACCTGGGTCAAAATATTAGAAGTATCTTGCTCTACCATTGAGCTAATAAGAACTGTATAATTTATATAAGAGCTATGTGATTCGAACACATATCGGAGTGATTAAAAGTCACTTGCTTTACCATTAAGCTAAGCTCTCTTTATTATATAATTGTTAATTAAAAATTAATAAACCTAAAACATAAAAATTTTAAGTAAAGGAAAATAATCTCTTTTTATCATACTTTTTTAATGGCTTATAGGAGAAGCATAGATTAAAGAGGATACTGAGTAGTGTAAACCATCTAGTATAGGAGCAGGATAAATACCTAATATAATAGTAAATAAAACTAGTGTAAGTAATATAATAAATTCTCGTTTATTAACATCAGGTATGGCTATAGAAAAAAACTTTGAGTATGAACCACCAAAAGATATTCTATTAAACATATAAATAGTATAAGCGGCTGAGAATATAATAGAAGAACTAGCAAAAGCACCCATTAAAGGCATATTTTCAAAAGTACCATATAAACACATAAATTCACCAATAAAATTTAAAGTTAAAGGTGTACCAGCATTACCTAGTGAAAGTATAAAAAATAATATAGAAAATAAAGGCATTACTTGGGCCATACCTCTGTAATAAGTAATTAATCTGGTTGAAGATCTATCATATAAGACCCCACCCGCACAAATAAATAAACCACTTGAAACAAAACCATGAGCTAATCCTAATGTTATTCCTCCTTCAATACCTGTTATGGAATTACTAAAAACACCTAAAAGATATATAGCTGCGTGACTTACAGAACTATAAGCAATTAACTCTTTAACATCTATAGTTCTTAATGTACTAAAACTAGCATAAATTATAGTAATTACACCTATAACATAGATTATACTTGTAAAATAAAAATAAGCTTTAGGTAACAAAGGTAATATTAATCTAAGAATACCATATAAACTTAATTTTAAAACAATACCTGCTAATACTATACTACCACCTAATGGGGATTCAACATGAGCCTTCAAAAGTCAACTGTTTAAAAATATAGTAGGAGTTTTTACTGCAAAAGCTATAAATATACCTATAAATAATATGATTTGTGTATTAAAATTGAAATTAGTTTTATATAAGGCATCATAATCTGTTGTACCCATAATTGAAGACATAGTAAGAATTGACAATAGTAAAAATAAAGAACCTAATAATGTATATAAAAACAAGTAATAACTAGCTCTTACTCTGTTACTAGACCCAAATAATCCTATTAATATAAATAAAGGCGGCAAAATACTTTCAAAAAAGATATAAAAAAGTAATATGTCTAATACCAAGAAAACCGCTAATAATAATGCTTCTAATAATAACATTATAATGACATAAGACTTTATATTTTCACTTATAGAATTTCAATTAGATAGTAATGAAATTGGCATTATTATTGTAGTTAATAAAACAAAATACATTGATATACCATCCACCCCTAAATATATGTCAAAATTACTAAAACTATGATATTCTTGAACAAACTGAAAGTAATTACTACTAAAATTAAAAGCCATATAAACAACTATTGACACTCATAAATTTATTAAACTTGTTACTAAACCTATGATTTTTACCCTTTTTTGGCTTAAGTTTAAACTTAGTTTAGCTAAATCCATTGAAGTGTTTTCTTTTAAGTTATAACTTAAAAGAGGTTTTTCGAATTCATTTGTAGTAGTAGCAATTAAAAAGATACCTACTATTGGTACTAAGATTAAGGTTATAAGTAACATTTTTTTTTTTTGATAACATAATTTAAATTTTCCATTCTTTTTTTTAAGCTAAATATAATAAATGTAAAATTTACATTTGTTATACACTATTAAACAAACATTTAATAAGTTGATAAGAAATAAATGACTTGAACATTCAACCTACCGCGTGTAAAGCAGTCGCTCTACCAATTGAGCTAATTTCTCTAACGTAATTACACACTTATTATTAATTACTTTATAAACCACTTTAATTTTAAACAAAACTTATTACAGTAAAAACCAATTAAAAGGTAAAAAAGCCAGGAGAGAAAATCGAATTCTCATTCTTAATGCATGAAATTAACGTTCTAACCAATTGAACTATCCTGGCTAGTATTTTAAGCAATACGCTTTTTCATACAAGAAATGCACTTAACTTATTAAGTCTTATGCATATTTGTCTTTATTTAAAAGTACAAGGGTGAATACCCTGAATTGAACAGGGAACTTACTGCGCCACATACAGTTGTTCTACCTATTGAACTATACCCACCTTATTTACTATTTCTTGTTTAATGAGCTTTAAAGAAAAAGTCCTTTTTTTTTCTTACGCGAAAAACGCTTATTACTTAAAAGTTTATAGCTTTCTTCGAAGGGGCGAATCGAACACCCAGCATTGAATACCAAAAATTCATGACTTTACCTATTTGTCTACTCCGAATGTGAAAAAAAGTTTTTAATTTATTCTTTTAATCTTTAAAAAATTTATTATAAAAAGTTAAGATAAATCCGACTTGAACGGATAAGATTTAATAATCAAATAGGCCTAAGCTATTCATGTCTACCAATTCCATCATTACCTTAGGAAAAAAAAAATTAATTTAATAATAAAGATTAAAAGTAATGTGCCCAAGATAAGATTTGAACTTATAACCTAAGCCGCTTCAAGGCCTCGCTCAGCCAATTGAGCTTCTCGGGCTTATTTAACGCCACAGGCGCTTCATTTTTTTTTTTTAGTTGTGTAAAAACTTTAATAATTGGAGAAATTAGGACTTGAACCTAAAATAACGATATGCAAAATCGCAGTTTTACCAATTGAACTATATCCCCTTTATTTAACAATATTTTTTCTTTTGGATTTACCACATCCGGGACTCGAACCCGGATAGCAATGGTGAAAGCATTGAATCTTAACCCTTAGACTAATGTGGCCGGATTCCATTAATATCATTTATAAAACTAAGTTTCATAGTTATCCAAGAAACGATTTGAACGTTTACGATGTTAATCAGCGAAGCTTAAGCTCGCCCTGTCTACCAATTCCAGCACTCGGACTAAAACAAATAAATAAAAAGCTTAATTAAGGCCAGAGTGATTTGAACACTCATCTTAGCTATCATGAGCAGCTTGCTTTACCAATTAAGCTATAGCCTTTAGTTTAGCTGGCTAAGCCTGCTAAATTCATAAATAAGCGGACAAAGGGATTGCACCTATACCTTTTGATCATGAGCCAAAAATGCATCTATTACACCAATCCGCTTTTCTTTTAGACTTATTATCTTTTTAAAAGCGTGTGTAAACGATTAACTTAATAAATTCAGCCCAGTATGAGAATCGCACTCATTTCCACCGATTACAAAACGGGCGCATTACTTTTATGCTAACCGGGCTAATATAAATTGTGTGTGTACGATAAGAATGTGATTTAGTTATTAATAAAATTAGTACTTTGTGCTTATTTAAAACCAAAGCCTAGAAATAAATAAAAAATATTTAAATTCGTAGTGTTATGCTACGCATCTTAAGAGCATCTTAAGGTAAGTTTCGTACCTCGATTCCTTCAGCACTTATCCATGACTAACATAGCTTTCCTGCCATGCCTATACTATAATTCTACTAAAGTTAAAGTAGCATGAGTTTACGTTTTAAACGTTATAACCATATAAACAACAGGTAAACCAGAGGTTAATATAACCAGTTCCTTTCGTACAATGGAGGTTTCCTTATTATGCTCCAATTTCCTCTAGAAGATAGAAACCATACTGTCTCACGACGTATTTAACCCAGCTCGTGTAGCTCATTAATCGACGAACAGTCGAACCCTTCATAACTTCTTCATTCATGGGGATGAGCTAAGCCGACATCGAGGTGCCAAACTGCGCACTCAATTTGTGCTCTCTTGCGCAATTAGCCTGTTATCCCTAGCGTAACTTTTTCAAAAATCCAAGACCTTTCCTTTCTGCATCTTGTGATCGTATGCCCCGCTTACGCGACTGATAGACGTGTAAGTCAAACAGTAAAGCAAGATTAAGCCATTAAACTTTTCAGGTAAACATCAACGTCATTTTATTACTATCAAACGTAAAACGTTTAAGCCTAATAATAAAATAATTAAAATAAAGAAGCTTAAAGTTATTATAAGCTTTATTCTATTTTCTTTCCACTATTCTCCATATAGTTAAAATCCTACTTTCCTAAAAAAAAAGCTCTAACCTAATAGAAATGAATTGAATATAATATTTTTACATAAAATATAATAAATTAAAATGATAAATAAGTATAATAAGCATGTAAAATGCAAACGTTTACAAATTTATTTGTATTGTTAACAAATTTACAAAATTAAATTTGGATACACCCAGGTACTTTTTGTGGGATCTGTGCCCCGCATAAACTATCCACTAGCAACTGTTTCCTGAAGATTACAAATAAATTTGTATCTAGCTCCGTTTTAAAAAAGGGATAAGTTTATAGACTAACACGGACTTAAACATTAACACACGTTTTTAGCGCAAGTGCAAGCGTCTAAGCCAATGCGTTTCTAATAATGTGTAAAACAATAGTAAAGGGGTTTCAACTTTGTTTTAACAACTACCTTATACACTACATCTAGTTAAGACACATCCAATAACTAGCAAAAGTAAAGCTGCATAGGGTCTTCTCGTCTATCTAGAGGTAAGCAGTATCTGCACTGCTATTCCAATTTCACTGAGTCAATCATTGAGACAGCTGTTGTATCGTTAAATCATTCATGCAAGACCGCATTTAACGGCCAGGGTATTCCGCTACCTTAGGACCCTCATCGGTAAGGCCGCCATTAATTGGGGTATCCTTCAAAACCTAGCCTGTTTTAGTAAACTAAGAAAATCCGTTAACCAGCCAACATCGGGCAGAAATCACACTCAATACTTTGATTTACATCTTACGCAAAGTGCTTTGTTTTAATTAAACAGTCGTACAACACCTTTTTATGTCTCCTGCTTTTAGTTTTTGCTAAAAATGGCACACCTTATCCCAAAGTTACGGTGTCAATTTGCCGAGTTCCTTAATGATTGTTAACTCAAACGCCTTCGTATTCTCTACTTGCTTACCTGTGGTGGTTTTTAGGTACGGTTAGTATACTACTAAGTAATGTAATATTACCGTTCACTGGTCTTTGCTTTTATTATTAAATAGAATAAAACCTTTGTTTAATTTATTTAATAATATGACCTCTTTATATAATAAACTTTACACTTTTAATGTAACTTTTATGATATAAAAGTTTAATACTTTTAAAAGTTTTTTCCAGCACTCTGCTAACTTTACAGGTTAAGACTAGTAAAAGTTTAAACTTGCATTAAAGTTTGTTTGTTTTCTCATCGTTATAACCTTTGGGTTAAAAACTTAGAGGCCGTTACTTAAAGTAAAATTCCATAAGCTTTAGGCGAGGGTTGTTTAACCCTTTATCGTTACTCATGTCAGCATTCTCACTTGGGTTATCTTACATTATTGTTTTTATATAAGCTTTAAAAGATTACATCTAAGATTTCCCCAACGTTCCGCTACCCCCTAATAACAATCTTAAAAAAAAAATAATCTTATTACTAAGGACAAGGTATTGGTATATTATTTAGATCCGTTATATTTTCGTCGCATAAACCTTAGTTTATTTAACGTTACTACACGCCTCGTTAAAGCCGCAGTATTAACGCTAATAATCTTATTAACCAGTGCTCTATTACGAGGTCTTTAAAAAATGGCAGCCTCTATGCCCATTTACTGGTCGCCTTGGATCTACACTTACTTTATTTCACTTAACAATAATTTTGGAACCTTATACTCTTGTTCTGGGCTGTTTCCCTTTAGACATACAACCTTATCGTCCTATGTCTGATGATTCAATAACAATCAAAGTCCTTTCGAGTTCAATTTCTCACCGATAAAGTCTTGTCAACTCCCCGATGTGCGTAAAACTTTTAATTAGAATTAACTAATTATTCATTTTACCTGAGATCACGGTTATGTACCTACTATGATTTATGATCGTTTACTTTTTAAAAGTAGACGTCAGATTTTTGAATTACCTACTTACATAGGTTTCGCGGAAAACCAGCTATCCTAGTCAGTTTTGTCTTTCACCTCTTACCACAGTTCTTCGGATGCCTTTACAACGGCAACCCGTTCGGCCTTTTATAAGCCTGACCATGGTAAGATCACTAGGCTTCGGGTCTAATATTAGATACTAATTCATTATTTAATAATCGGTTTATCTAGGAATATTTTAAGATCATAAGATCTTATTTTTATTCTCGCATCTAACATTAACTTGCTGACCCATTATGCAAAAGGTACGCTCTCATTATTTATTTAAAAACCACTCGAGCTGCTTATAAAATTACTAATTCAAATCTTTCTCTCACGGTACTCTTTACGCTATCGCTTATATATTATATTTAGGTTTAGAGGAAGGTTCCCCTTTATTCACACAGATATTACTCCATTTTACTTTAAACCTCTTTTTTAAGTTTATATATATTTTACGCTTATGCGCTTATATAATCTCTTTTGATTTTTATTCCTGAAGTTATTAAGATATTTCAATTCACTTCGTTTATTTACAGGATTTTTCCAAAAATTTAAGTTTCAATTAGTTAAATTTGTGTCATACGTTTCTTTAAAACCTATTGCTACCTAACACAAATAAATAGTAAAACAGGTTTTGTTTTCTACCCGAAACAAAATTAATATTATTAATATATAGCTAGATTTTCCTAATAATTTCTTTATATACTTGCCATTGTCTATAAAATAGATCAAATGAAACCATATATTACATATCAAATACAACACTAATTAATTTATTTTCGGGTTATTACGATTTGAACATAACTTTTTCTCAACCCAAGTGAGACGCCTAACCTACCCGGCCCTAACCCGTTTAACGCTTGCACTAGTGTTAGTGCTAGTGCTAAAAGCGTGTGTTTAAACTTAAATATAATTAATGTTATCAGAGAATATCCGATTTGAACGGATGTGGTCTATTAAACCAAAAATGGCTCAAACATATCGCCTTAAACCACTCAGCCAATTCTCTTTATTTAATTTTTTTTTTGTTTTTTCTTTCTTTTTAAATGTGGCTTAATGTATTAGACTATTTCACTTTTACTACATTAAACCAGTATTTCTATCGATTTCATTTTTTTTTAATTTAAACTTTAATGGTTAGATAAAAAGCTTAATTTTTTAATGTTTTTTGTGATAATTGTATTAAACTGTTTTCTAATAAACTAACTAGTGGTACTATTACTAAAAAGTGTGCAAAGTATAACACAGTAGATATTTGACCTAATTCTATATAAGGTGATTCTACATGTTTTGCTCCTAATTGCATTAGCATTAAAAAGTTAGCTAAAAAGGCGAAAAAGGCTATTTTACTTAATGGTCTAAATTGTATTCCTCTATTTCTACCTAAGTCTGTTAAAGGCATTATTAATAATATTAATATAGCTGAAAACATAGCTATAACTCCCAATAATTTGTTAGGTATAGATCTTAAAATAGCATAAAAAGGTAATAAATATCATTCTGGTACAATAGCAGGTGGAGTTTGCATAGGGTTAGCCATAACATAATTTTCACTATCTCCTAAAACATTAGGCATAAAGAAAACGAATAATGATAACACTACTATAAATAAAAAAATAGTTATTAAATCTTTAAAAACAAAATAAGGAGCAAATGGTAATCTATCATAATTACCTGAAACACCTAAAGGATTACCAGAACCAGCGCTCTCGTGTAAAGCTATCATGTGCATTATAACTAAAGCTGCTATTACAAAAGGCAGCACAAAATGTAAAGCAAAAAATCTATTTAAAGTAGCGTTATTAACAGAAAACCCTCCTCATAAAAATTCAACGATATCTTGACCTAATCAAGGTATTGCACTCATAAGGTTAGTAATAACTGTTGCTCCTCATAATGACATTTGACCATAAGGTAGTACGTAACCTAAAAAAGCTGTTGCCATCATTAATATAAATATAAAAGTTCCTATTGTTCAAACTAATGTTCTAGGTGCTCTATAGGATCCGTAATATAATCCTCTTCCTATGTGTAGATAGACTAAAAAGAAAAAAGCTGATGCTGTGTTTGAGTGTAAATAACGTATTAATCATCCATTATTTACATCACGCATGATATGTTCAACAGAATTGAAAGCTTCTAATACGCTAGGATTGTAGTGCATAGCTAATGTTACCCCAGTTATTATTTGTATTATTAAACAGAATCCCAACAATGATCCGAAGTTTCATAAATAACTTAAATTCGAAGGCTGTGGTGAATCTATCAAATAACCATTAACCAAACTGACTAAAGGATGACTTTTTAAAATTCTCATTTTTTTTTTATTAGTTTATTTAATTAGATTTACATGTTAAAATGATTTTTTTTTTTTGTGGAATAAGAAAAAGAATAAAGTTTCTTACGTTTTATTTTTAAAAACGTTTAGTTTCACTTACATTAATTTAAATTATAATACTAATTAAGTAAATAATTTTTTTATTGTTCTCTTAATCAAGATAAGAATTTTTCAAGTGAAATAGATTCTATAACTATAGGCATAGAACTGTGTAATATACCACAAATTTCACTACATTGTCCAAAAAATAAACCTTCTCTGTTTATAAGAACACTTATTTGGTTTAATCTACCTGGATAAGCATCACATTTAATACCTAAAGAAGGACAAGCATATGAATGTATAACGTCTCCAGATGATATTATAAATCTTACATGTGTAAGCTCAGGTAATATAACTCTATTATCAACTTCTAACATTCTTAAGCTTCCTTCTTCTAAATCAGATTCAGGAACTAAGTAAGAATCAAATTCTAGCTCTTCGTTATCATCATTTAAAAAGTCAGGATACTGATAACTTCAGTATCACTGGTGCCCTTCTACAAATACAGTTAAAGAAGGATCTGTTACTTCATCCATTAAATATAATAGTTTGAAGGAAGGAAATGCAATTAACATTAAAATTAAAGCAGGTGTTATAGTTCATATTAACTCTATAAGTGTACCGTGATTTAAATATTTGTTACTAATAGGAGATTTAACACTAACATAGTTTCTTATGATTGATATTAATATTCAACCTACACCAAAAAGTATTATAACTAAATAAAACATGATGTTATCATGTAATTCTACAAGTGCTTCCATTTGAGGGCTAGCAGTGTCTTGGAAATACACACCTCAAGCTCTCGGTGCGTCACAGTAATTTATTATAAGGTTTAAAAAAGAATTCATTAAATTTTAAAAGAGATATAAATATTTCATATGATTTCTTGCTTGTAAATAACGTCATTTTATTTAGTTATACTTCATACAAACAAAAAACCCCTCTTAAGGAATAGAATAAAATTAAGAGAGTTTTCATGAAAACTAGTTTTGTAAAAAAAATCAAAAGAAAAAAAGAGATTAGTGCCCCGTCCTCGCACTAATTGTGGCTTACTTCCTTAAATTTTAAGCCTCCTTATTACATAAGTGCATCTTTTTTTCTTCTTTTATAAATTAAGTTAGCTTATTTATGAGTGTAATTCTAGTCCATCTTTTATGTAAGAACATGACAAGACTACAAAAACTTGACTTTGTATAAAAGCAATAGCTAATTCTAGTCCAGAAAAAGCTATTATAAAGGCTAATGGGAATAAACCTAGGATAAAAAAAATAAAACCTGAAGTCATAATGTTGTAAGTGAAACCACTTAATATACTTAAAAGCATGTGACCAGAAAGAATATTTGCAGCTAGTCTTAAACCTAAAGAAACATTACGAGCTATGTAAGATATTAATTCTATAATTACTAGTAAAGGTAATAAAGCTAAAGGACAACCTGATGGCACAAATAATGAGAAAAATTCTAAGCCGTGTTTATTTAAACCTAAAATAGTTGCTCCTAATACTACAGTAAAACTTAATGAGAAAGTAAGTATGAAATGGCTAGTTCCAGCAAAACTATATGGTACCATACCTATTAAGTTATTAATTAGAATAAAGATAAATAATGTATACATTAAAGGGAAATACACTTGTCCGCTTTTACTATTTATTTGACTTGTAACTATACCGTGCACAGTAGCGTAAACTGTTTCTAAACTTATAGAAACCTTATTTGAAACTATTTTATAGTTATTAGTACTTAAAACACTTAACATTATAATTAAGTAAGCAGATATAGTTAAATATAAACCTATATTAGTTAAAGATAAAGATAAATTACCGAAAATTGGTGCTTCTAAACTAAGCAAGTTTCTTATTTCAAACTGATCTAGTGGACTAGTGATGTGGTTTAGTGAAGTATAAATTACATTTGACATTAACATGTAAAATTTCTAGTTTAATTTATTTAAATTATTAAAAGTGATAGGTTTGGCACGTAAAGAAAAAAAAAGAAGAAGAAAAGGTTTATTACTAAAGTTTACTAATAAAAACTCTTGTAGAAAACAAACGAAGAAAACTGGGTAAAGTGTATTTTGAAAAAATATAAATTAAACAAACTAAAACAGCACAAATGCAAAGGTAACTTCATTAATAAAGAAAAAAGGTACTAATTGAGGCATATTTATATGTTTATGATAGCTGGACTAAGTCATTAAAAAAATGATTATATCTAATTAAAGATTATTTGTTTTTAAAAGTAAAATTTGAAAGAATAAACGACATGTAAAATTTAAATATGATTACTATTAACTTGTCTAGTTTCAATTGAAAGAGCATTTTTTCCTAGTTCAAATACAAAACCTAGTGTTAAAACTAAGAAAAAGATTAACATTACAATTAAACCAAAAACCCCATTAACGTATGCGCTAACTATATAAGGGTAAACAAGTAATATTTCTAGATCAAATAATAAAAATAAAAGAGCAAATATAAAAAAGGAAATGCTAAATTCACTTCTATTTTGACCAAGAAAAGAATGAAAACCACATTCAAAAACAGAATTTTTTTCCATGTAAGGGTTATGTGGAGCAAAAACGATATTAACCGCTAATAAAATAAAAGCTAAAAGAGGTATAAAGATTAAAAAAAAAGTTTGAGCAGACATTTAATGTTTAAATAATATAAGAGTTAATATATTTGCTACACTTAATCATTCGTTAGGAGTAAAAATAAAGGCTAATAATATTAAAGTTATAATAGAAATACTAAATGATAATGCACTACTTAAAATAATTTTACTAGTAAAAGCGTTACTATTAAGTTTATAACTGCTTTTAAAAAAGAATATTTGTTTTACTAAACTTAAATAGTAAACTGCTCCTATAACACTAGTTATTATTGCTACTAATGTAATAAAAAAGTAACCACTGTCTAAAGCACTACTTAAAATCATTTGTTTAGCAAAAAAACCAAATAAAGGTGGTACTCCTACAAAGGAAAAAAGTGTTATAGATAAACTTATTGCTAAATAAGGGTTAATATAATAATATCCTTTTAGTTCACTTATTAATTGAAGAGGTGAATTGTTTTTATCATTTCTATCACTAGTATTATTACTTTTACTTAAAAAGTAAGGGTTTTTAGCTTTACTAGTTTCTTCGTTTACATTTACATAGATAAATAAAGAATAACCAATAGCTAATAATATTAAAAAAGCATTTAAATTTGAAATGGTATAAGTTATTATATAAAAAATATAAGCTTGTATTGACTCAACACTATTAACACTTAAACCTAATAATATAAATCCTACGTGGCTAATTGTACTATAAGCATATAATCTTTTTATTCTCGTTTGAACTAAACCTAATAAAGACCCTATAATTAAACTAGCTAAACTACTAAGTAATAAACAATTTCTTCATGAAAATACAGCAAAAGTATTATTATCTCCTCCACAAGTATAGTAAACCAACTCTAAAAAAAAGATAAAAATACTTATTTTTGCTATAATAGCTACAAATGTTGTTACTATTGTAGGAATTGCGTCATAAACATCAGGGCTTCAAAAATGAAAGGGAGCGGCTGAAACTTTAAATAAAAATCCTACTGCTAAAATTATTAAAGATAAATGGATATAGTAAGGCTTATATCAACTTGTTACTAAGCTTAAAGTTAAATTACTAGTTTCATTACTTGTTACTTCTGAAATACTACTTATAAGATAAATACCTTCAAGACTAGTTGTTCCTGAGTTAACATATAATAAACTACTTCCTAATAAGATAAAACACGAAGATAAACCACCTAATAAGAAATAAGTTAAACCTGCTCCTGTAGCTTTTTCAGAATCTCTATATAAAGTAGAAAGAATATAAAGGCCATAACTTTGCAGTTCTATTGACAAGAAAACACTTATAAGATCACTTGCACTCATTAAAAATAAAGCTCCTATAATAACAAACAATACTATTAAAGGATATTCTATAATTCTAAATTGTTCACCTGTACTATTAGATATTTTTTGAGAAAAATCTTTCATTTGATTGCTTAGACTTGAATCTTTATTTATTAATTCATTTTTACTTGAAATTAAACGAGATAAAGATGTTCATCCTGAATAAAATAATTTTCTAGGATAAAAAGATGTAAGATTTAATATTACAGCACTAACTATTAAAATAAAAACATTAAATGACTGGGTGTAAGGTGTTATGTGGAAAAGTCCACCATATATACCTATACCTTTATGTAGAGATAATATAAATAAATTATTTAAAGCGATAAATGCAGCTAATACCAATGTTATCATTACTACTCTTGAATATAATATGGATTTGTCCTTTTTAACGGTTAAAGCATTAGATATGAGTACATTAAATAATAATGTAATTAGCAATGACGTGTTATGGCTTAAACATAAACTTTTAGTAAAACTAACTTACTTTATTTACACATAATTATAAAATAAACACTTTAAAATTATATCATGTTATCTTACTTTAAAAATAAACCTGATTCCTCGAGGATTTGAACATCGAACATACTCTTATCAAAAGCACACTTTACCAATTAAGTTAAGGAACCTTTTCCTTTATTTACTACTTTTTTCACGTTTGTTTAAAAGCTTTTAACACGCTATTTTAGGTTCGCAAGAGCACTTAGACTTGAACTAAGAACTTAAAGGTTGAAGCTTCGTGTTTTACCAATTAAACTATACTCTTTTCTTTATTTTTTTTTTTCTTTTAGTAAATTGGTGTTTTATATATTACGGAAAAGAGAGGATTCGAACCTCTATGTGTATTAACACGATATTTAGCAAATATTTCGCTTTACCTATAGCAACTTTTCCTTTAAGTTAATGCGAGTTACACCGGATTCGAACCGATACTGTTTTTCTTGACAAGAAAAAATTCTACCAATTAAAATACTAACTCTTTACGGCTAACCGAAATCGAATCGGTACAAATCGTTTGGAAGACGATTGGTCTACCTTTAACCTATAGCCGTTATCTTAAAACGAAAAAGTCTAATAACTAAAGTTTTTTTATTATGTTTTATAAGGAATGATGTAAAACAATAATGCCACACTAATAAATTTAATATAGCATTTAATAAATAAGAAACAATTTATTAAATAAGAAGTGTAAATCTTAAAAACACCCATTTTGTACACACCCTAATGAAAGGATATTTTTAATCAGTCTTGATATTCTTTATTTTAGGGGACTCACCCTTTTTCTAACTTTAAACATTTTCTTATGACATTTAGAAATTTTTATTCTTATTCTTTTATAAGATCTCCTGAGCTTTTTGACATTCAAACATTAACCTCTTCATTTTTAGCTGTTTACATTTCTAAATTACCTAGCAGCCACATTACATTTACAGTTATCTGTACAGCAGCTGACACTAGCAAACTTGTATTGTGTGATCAAAAAGTTTTTAACACTAATAACGTTCAAAACGTATTAGTAGTTTTCGCTGAAATATTTAATGATGGTGCTTTCAAACTTAAGTTTGCAAGAGAAAATAAATATGAGATAAATGTAATTAAAAGATATAATTTTAATATCATTTACTTTACAGAGATACGGAGGAATCGAACCTCATATTTTTGATCTGCAATCAAAACGCAAAACCATTTGCTACAATATCCCTTTTTAAAATATTACATAATAAACTGTATTTTTTTTTTTAATTAATAGTTGTTTTTTTTGCATTAAATTTATGTTTTGGTGTTAAAATTAGTAAAAAAAGCACTAAGATTAATAAACTATTATCTCACATAAAAAAGTAAGGAATTGAAAGGTAAAAAATAAGACCTACTAAAATATAAGCGCATACGAAGTAACAACACCAGTATCTAAACTTGCAATATTTCTACTTAAGTAAACCAAACCTTTTTCTAAGCCAAAAGGTCCTAACAATTCTACTGAACCTTTATCAATAACTTTGGTTGTTTGTCCTCCTATGCTAAGAACAAAATCTGTTATATATTTGTTATAAAAAGCTTCAATTAAAAATCTTTGGTTAAAAAAACCATAAAGGTTATAACCAAATCTAGAAAATTTAAATGAAATTAATAGGTTAGGTCATTTGCTTGAAAATTCAGAAAATGTTATAAATGCAAAGCTTAATAATAAGGTTAAAGCAAATGGTAACATCTTAAAAAAATGAGGTACAGCAAATTCAGTATCTAATGTTATTTCGTGGTTAGGATGTATATAAATACTATTATCAGTAAAAAGATCAGAACCTAAACCTATAAATAAGTCTTTACTAACATAACCAAAAAAGATAGAAAAGATTGCTAAAATAATTAAAGGTAATGACATAAAGATATTACCTTCGTGGGCTGATTTATAGTTAGTAAGAGGTCCATTAGGGTTACTTAAAAAAGTTAAATATAATACTTTAAGAGAATATAAAGTAGTAAACATTGCTCCAATAGTAGCAATAAAATACACAGAGCTAGTAGAAAAAGAAAAATTACCATAAGCACTTTCTAATATAAAATCTTTTGAGTAAAACCCTGTCATAAAAGGGAATGCCACTAAACTAAGAGAGGCTATTAACATTACTGAATAAGTTAAAGGTAAAAAAGCTTTTAACCCTCCATATTTTCTTAAATCTTGATTATCTGCTACTGCGTGTATAACTGAACCAGCACCTAAAAACAATAAGGCCTTATAAAAAGCGTGATTTATTAAATGAAATAAAGCTAAATTATAACAAGAAAGACCTAAAGCTATAACCATCATACCAAGTTGAGACATAGTTGAATAAGCTATAACTTTTTTAATATCTTGTTGAAACAAACCTATAAGTGAACTAAATACAGTTGTAATCGCTCCTATTCATAAACATAATAGTAATACAGTACTACTGTATTCTATTAAAGGTGAAGAACGCATCAACAAATAAACACCAGCCGTTACCATAGTTGCAGCATGTATTAATGCGGAAACTGGAGTAGGCCCTTCCATTGCCATTGGTAATCAAACGTGAAGACCTATTTGTGAACTTTTAGCCATTGCACCTAGCAATAAACATATACCTATTATAGTAATTATATCTTCACTTATAAAAGGAGTTAAAGAAAAAACCATTGAATAATTTATATTACCAAACGTTAAAAGTAAAACAAACATACCAATAGTTAAGAAACAATCCCCTACTCTATTAGTTAAAAAAGCTGATAAAGAGCTTTGATTTGCAGCTATTCTAGTAAACCAAAAACTTACTAGTAAATAAGAACACACTCCTACACCTTCTCACCCTACAAACATTAATAAATAATTATTAGCTGTTACAAGTATTATCATCATAAAGGTAAATAAACTTAAATAACTAAAAAATCTTTGATTGTGTGGGTCACTACTCATATATCCTATAGAATAAATATGAACTAAAGATGACACTATTAATACTGGTATTAACATAGAAACTGTTAAACTATCAAAATTAAATGCTCAAGCTACATTTAAGCATTCTGAATCAATTCATCTAAATAAGTGGATAGAAACTGGCGTTTGGCTTAAAGCTACTTCGAAAAAAGCAATTATTGCTAAAAAAGTTGTGGATATAACGCAAAGACATGTTATTATTTGTGCTCCAGTAACACCAAGTTTTCTACCAAAAAATCCTGATACTATTGAAGCCAATAGTGGTAAGGTTAATATCGATAAATACATTATTTATACTCTATAGCTACGCTTCCTCTTAATCTATAAAAAGAAACCAGAATTGCCAAACCTATGGCTGATTCTGCTCCAGCTATTGCTATTATATATACAGCATAGATCTGACCTAATATATCGTCAAATCCTATTGAGCTAACTAATATTAAAAAAGTAATCGATAATAACATTATTTCAATGGATATAAGCATAAGTATTATATTTCTACGATTTAAAACAAATCCCAGTATACCTAGTAAAAAAAGTATAAATGATAAGTTCATTGTTTTATTAATAAAGTTCTTATCGTAATTCTTTATTATTTTTATTTATTGTTTTTTTTTTTCTTTTTAAATGTGGCTTAATATATTAGACTATTTCACTTTTACTACATTAAACCAGTTTATATCGATTTCATTTTTTTTTCATGATTTGTGCAATGATATTTCTTTTTCTTACGCCAAAGGCGCTTATTATGAACCTCAATAGTAAACTGACAAAAACAAAAAAAGTCAAACTACGTCAACAAAATGTCAGTATAATATTCCTGCTTCCAAACCTAAGTGATGATTTTCTGTTAAGTGGTAAGCTAATACCCGTCAAAACCCTACTGCTAAAAAGATTGTACCTATAATAACATGTAATCCATGAAAACCAGTTCCAAAATAAAAACAAGAACCAAAAGCACCATCTGATAAGGTAAAACCTGAAACAGAATACTCAACACCTTGAAAACAAGTAAAGATAAAAGCAAGTATAATTGTTAGTAAAGAACCATATAAAGTACCATTTCTATTTCCTTGTATTAAAGAGTGATGCGCATAAGTTATTGTAACACCAGATGATAAAAGTAAAACGGTATTAAGTAATGGTAATTCAAAAGCATTTATTGCTTCTATTCCGGCAGGTGGTCATTGTCCACCTAGTTCAACAGTAGGTGATAAGGCACTATGGAAATAAGCTCAAAATATAGCTAAAAAAAATAAAGCTTCAGAAACTATAAATAAGGCAACTCCCATATTTAAACCTCTTTGTACAGCAAGAGTGTGATTACCTAAGTAAGTTCCTTCAGAAATTATATCTCTAAATCAGAAAAACATACTAGCTAAAAGTGTAATAAATGCAAATAGTAAGCAATATTCAGCATTTGTAAAGCCGTGTATTGTTGAAACACCTGAACCTGTAAGAGTTAATAAACTCATACAAGTTAAAATAGGTCAGGGTGAAGGAGAAACCAAATGAAAAGGATGTCCTTGGAAATTACTTCTGTTTGAAATTAGCATTAAATGTTATAGTTATAAAAAAAAACTTGTTTATAAAAGAATTAAAGTGAAAAAGACATTAGTGCCCCATCCTCGCACTAATTGTGGCTTACTTCCTTAAATTTTAAGCCTCCTTAAGTAATGTAGTATTAAATTAGAAAAAGTTAACCTCGTTTTTTATTTGAAGTTGAAGGCTCTTCTGAGTCTTCTCTTTTACGTTTTTCACTTGGTTTTGCTTCTTCTTCTTTTTCCTCTACATCTTCTGGTTTAGAATCGTTATTATTATTGGCTTCTCTTTGAGCTCTAAGTTCTGCATCACGGCTAGATTCCGCTTCAGGTACAGTATTAGTTTCAAGTGATGCTTGTATAGCATTTCTTGTGTCAGCTTCTAATCTTATCTCTTCATCTTCCGAAGCTGTATAATCATACTCATCTCTTATCTCTTCTAGTTTCGCTACACTTTTATCACGCATCTCACTAATACTCTCAATTCTTTCGTCACAAGTTGTATCTATAGCTTCTAAAATTCTGTTTCTAAATTCTTGAGGATGATGAGAGTACGTTAGCTCAATACTATTTTTAGCTTGAGTCTTTTCAATTTCAGTATGCATTGATAATTCATCCTTAACAGCATCAATTTGGCTTTTAAGAATTTCAAAGCTTTTATCAACTTCTTCTCCATCTTTAGCTTTATCAAATATAGATGGTGCTTTTGGT
>Ga0181471_100099_pt1 | contig 23063 bp, 20 predicted proteins | sample InSIn5gowninarea_FD_119083 | JGI IMG/M metagenome (GOLD analysis project Ga0181471, IMG submission 119083) | Clean room microbial communities from NASA Spacecraft Assembly Facility at Jet Propulsion Laboratory, Pasadena, California, USA -... ...
CGCCAAATGGAACTGGAAAAAACCACCGACATTCTGGCCACTTTGGGTCAGCAAAAAAGCAGTCAGTTCGTGATCGGTTTTGCCGCGGAAACCCATGAAGTTGAAGCTTATGCCAGAGATAAACTGACCCGTAAAAACGCGGATATGATCGTGGCTAATGATGTTTCGAATCCTCAGATCGGATTCAATGCCGATCAAAATGAAGTCATCATTTTCCAAAAAGAAAAACCGCCAATCGAACTGCGCGTCCAATCCAAAGACGCGATCGCTGAGGCTATCCTCAAAGCCGCCATCCAATCGATGGATGCAGAATAAGAAAACATATAAAAAAGGTGGGCCTGGGGACAAAAGACCCAGGTCCATTCCTGTAACTGAATCCTATGTAAATGTGAAACAAAACACAGTCCCCAGCGCGGGGCACTTTCTGCTCTTCTGGGAGCTACCGGCGATAATGAAGAGTATGACGCCTAACTGGAAGAACTGGGTGCAGCCGACGCCAGCAACGCCATTTATGCCGTTTCTGCCTATACGCCGATCACCAACCTGGAAAATGCCAGCATGGCCTATGAATGGCAGTTCTCTGGTTTCGACACTTATACCGGGATGAACATCGACTGGCATGAGCGCACCGAGGATACGGACAGTTCCAGTGCAGAAAGTTCTGAATCGGATTCGGCTGCAGTAGCAGAATCCGGCAGCATGCCGCCGCTGACCGAAGACGGGGGCATGCCATCCGGCGGAACTGAAACTGCCCTCACCGAGGAACAACTCCAGGCTTCAGAGGATCTGAATGCCATGTTCCCTGACTATCTGAACGGCCTGAGTCTGGTCAGCAGCGACGGCACTGATCTGACGCTGGATGCTGACGGGAACGGCTCCTTTAAAGAATACGTGGAATCCCTGGTCATGTCATCCGCACAACAGCAGCTGGACAGCGGGGAAGACCTCTCCTCGTATACCTGGCTGACGATCGAAAACGGCACCGTTACTGCCATCGACTATGATGCCTATCTGGAATATCTAGGCCGGTCGAAAGCCGCGCCTGCTTTCGACGCTCTGGATCTCAGCGCCGGTGAGAATTCCCTGTTCGGTACCGAAAGCGTGGACACTCAGCACTTTACCGAATACTCCCTGGAGAACAGTACCGCTGACGGGACCATGGCGGATGAAAGCATCATCCGCATGATGAATCCGCTGAATTATATCGGGACCGAAGGAAGCGATACTTCCCAGTACTGGAGGATCCGCTTCGGCACCAGGGACAGTGACACCTCTGTAGCCATCCCGGCCATTCTGGCCACAGAACTGGAAATGAACGACTATGATGTGGACTTTGCCTTGGCCTGGGATCAGCCGCATGGCGGGGATTATGATCTTGATGAGCTCTTCACCTGGGCCGATCAGGTCGTGGCTGCAGAGTAAGCTTGCCGTCCGTCAAGGACCAAAAACTCTCAAGAAACCGGCTAGAATCAAAAGAACAGCAGGACCTTGCTTTCTGAAACAGAATCAGCAGTGAGGCCCTGTTGTTCTTTTGCCCGTTTTTCCCTATTTGGCAGTGCCGCTGCCGAACGAATCGAAAAACGGGATTGCGTTAAAATGAGGGAGAGGTTGACTTTCTTATTATGTTGACATAATCTTATTTCATTGAACTGTTGCCCGGTCCCTCACAAAGAACGAGGACAGGGAACACGATAGATCGAAGGGGTGGAGCAGTATGAACGGACAGTTGACTTATGAGAAAGCAAAAAGCATTGCCGAGCAAAGAAGGGCAGAATTTTATGGCTATTTAAGATTGGAATCGATTTCAGCCCAGCACAGCCAGATTCCTGAAACTGTGGCATATGTCACGGGTCTGATTGAACGGACCGGTGGAACGGTGAAGGTGTTGGATGATCTGGGCGGCAATCCGATCATTTACGGCTTTTTCCCGGCAGGAAAAGCCGGGAATTCCGGGAAAACTTTGCTGTTTTACAATCACTATGATGTTCAGCCTGCTGATCCTTTGGAAGAATGGACCACGGAACCCTTTGAGCCGACCGTAAAGGGGGACATCCTTTATGCCCGTGGAGTATCGGATAATAAAGCCAACTTTATGGCCAGACTGAACGCGATCACCGGCTGGGAGGAACAGGGCGGACTTCCCTGTAATGTGAAGTTCCTGCTGGAAGGGGAAGAAGAGATCGGCAGCCCAAATCTTGAACGGTACCTGGAAAAATATGCCCATTTGTTTGAGGCGGATGCCTGCATCTGGGAGGCGGGCTCCAAAGATAAGTACGAAAATTACGTTGTGACGGCCGGGTTGAAAGGCATTGCCTATTTTGATTTGTCGGTCACCACAGCAGCAACTGATATCCATTCCTCCATGGCCGCCATCATTGATAACCCGGCCTGGCGTCTGATCCATGCATTGGCTTCAATGAAAAACGCATACAATGAAATACTGGTGGAAGGCTTTTATGACGGAGTTGCTGAACTGACGGATCTGGACCACAAAGCCGCCGCCGCTCTGCCATTCAACGAAGCGGAAGTGAAGCAGCAATACGGCCTGACCGGAAATTTGATCACCGAAGGAACCGGCAGCACGCCGAATGAAGCTCTGGCCTTTAGACCGACCATGACTGTATGCGGTTTTCAGAGTGGTTACACCGGCGAGGGAGTTAAAACCGTTTTACCGCGAACCGCCAAAGCCAAGCTGGACTGCCGGCTAGTCCTGGGACAGGAACCGCAGTATATCTTTGCTTGCCTGCGTCGACACCTGGATCAGCACGGCTTTTCCGACATCGAATTGACTCTGGCCAGTGCGGAAAAAGCACAGCGCACCCGGCTGGACGATCCGTTTATCCGTACCGTTGTGGATTCGGCCAAAAAGGTATACGGTCCGGAAAACCCGGTGATCGTTTCTACAAGCATGGCGGGAACCGGACCGGCTGAATTTTTCGAAAGATACCTGAATCTGCCGATCGCCGGCGTTGGATCCGGCTGGGCCCAATCGGGAGCGCATGCGCCCAACGAGAATGTCCGGCTGCCTGACTTTTATCAGAATATCCAGCATATGTACGTTTTGCTGAAAGAATTTGCTGAAGCAGCTGAATAACTAATTTTTAAAAAAGCTGGAGGGCCAAAGTTCCTTATAGGAGACAAGGTACCTGCAGCTTTTTTACGTCATTTGTGTATTTTTGCAGAAAAAGTCTCTTTTTCTTTGTATAACTCGGAAAAGAGGGGGCTTGTCGACTATAAAAACCTGCAGTTAGAACTAAAATTTGATAGCTATGGTTTGGATTGATAAAATATATAACTTCGTATAATATATATTATGTAAACTAAAATAAAACCAATATGTTAGATCCAATAAAAAATCAAAAAAAGCCCCCTTCTTGTTAGGAAACGGCTCTTTTTGGCGATATTCGTGCATCTACTAGTAAAAAGCATGCTGCTTAGCGCAAATTGAAGATTCAATGTAACGATTAAGGCAGCCGGCATGGAAATGGCATCGATAAAAACCATCTGATGAACGAACACCATACGGATTGACCGTTGATTTGCTGTTCTGCAACGAATCGATTACCATTCGGTATATCTCTGGTGCTTCCTAATGTCTGTTTTTATCCATGAAGCGAAATTAGTGATGTGAATTCCGTCCTTGAAGCCCATCTGGCAAAGTTCTTTCGAGAACATCATTGACGGAGACAGAAAATTGCTCTAAATCGATGACAAACATCTACCCATGATAAATAAGGAACGAATGGTTGCAACGCATATAGGAAGCTGAAAGCACACAAAAAGAGCTTACTAGAGGCTCTCTTTGTGGGAAATTTCTGCATAAAGGTACTTCACGAAAACAAGGGTTTCACTCGTCTTGCTTGCTCTTCACTTCTTGCCGCGGCTGCTCCTGATCCTCTTTTGGTCAAAATGAAGATTTTATCTTGCAAGGAAATGCTCCACTTTTTTTACTTTGTCGATCAAGATTTTACCAGTCGTTCCTTGAAGGATGACCGCTTCTTTTGGTCCCCACATGTCTGCATGGGTATCATCGTATTCATCAAAGATGCCTTCCCATGATTTTTCCATACTGATATCAACTAAACCGTTCTCATGATCAGCGTCTTCCTGAGCAGTATGGAAATAATGCCAGTTATTCAAAACGCAATGCCATTTATTAAAGTCTGAGATCAAAACATCCGCTGCATCCAATAATGGTGTCCGGCCGCACGGAAGTCGTATAGACGCCTTTCATACTGTCCCGGTAAGCCTCCATATCCAGCTGGTTGCGTGCCTGACTACGGGAAAGCAGCCGCCCGGCTCCATGAGGGGCAGACTGATTCCAATCCGGGTTGCCTTTCCCGATAGCTAAGACACTGCCGTCCCGCATGTTGATGGGGATCAAAACTTCTTCCCCCGCTTTGGCGGAAATAGCGCCTTTGCGCAGAATGTTCTTTTCCAGATCAGCATAATTGTGGATGGTGTCAAACATCCGTTTTACGGACCAATCCATCGCGGTCACGATTTCTGATATTATGGCCAGACGGTTCAAATGGGCAAACCGCTGGGCAATCGCCACATCCTGAAGGTAAAGGCTCTTGTCTTCTCCCGTCAGATAGGCGAATTCAGGGTCCACATACTCCCCTTTCACCGTCCGGTTTCCCTGTTCTTCCCAAAAGGCGTTGGCCTTTCGTTGATGAAATTTCGCGATATCCTGTCCCAGGGAACGGCTGCCGGAATGGATGACCAGATAAATTCGTCCTTCTTCGTCCGTGTTCAATTCGATAAAGTGGTTGCCTCCCCCCAGAGACCCGAGGGAAAAGTCTACCCGTTGCCGTTTCTGAATCGTCGCATGAACGGCATCCAGGTTCACCTGCTGCAACAGAGCATGACGTGTTTGACGTATCCCGGTTCCGAAAGGCACCACCCTGCGGATAACCGCATCCAATTTTGCCATGTCAACCGTTTCCTTTTCTACTTTGTCTAATTCTGCCACAAACATCCCACAGCCGATATCCACTCCGACCACATTGGGTACTATCTTGTCGGCAAACGTCATGGTGCTTCCGACCACGGCCCCTTTGCCGATATGCGTGTCCGGCATGATGCGAATCAGACTTCCTTCCGAAAAAGGGTGATTCAACAGCCGGCAGATTTGACTGATGGTTTCCTCATTTACCTGATGGGTAAACAGTTTTGCGCTGGCGAACTTGCCCTGTAACTCTATTTCTTCTGTCATTAGGTTGTCTCCTCCATCAATATCTCCTTCCCGCTTTGACCGGTGCGGGGCTTTCTTGTCCTCTCAGCGGCCCTGCACTCCCTGCCGTGTTTTTTTGCAGAAATGCCCGGAAATAAATCCCCTGCCGGTCTCTTACTGCCCGGTCGAACTCAGGGATAGACAGCAGTTCCATTCCGGTGTACATCCGTTCCCGCTCTTCAAAAGGCAGAAGCAGGACGCCTTTTTCCATTTCCGGATAAAACTGCTGCAAGGTGCCGTCCAATATCATCTTCTTTTTCTGAGCCGTATAGACCAATACGCTGGTCAGGACCCATTCACCTGCGTTTCCCGGCATTGCCGCTACACCGATTTGCAGGTCATTCAAAAAATTTTCCTTTGTACCGGAATGAAGAATGGCGAAATAGGAAGCGTCATAGCGCAGCTGAACCTGCCGAAGAGTTTCCTGTACCCAAAAGGCCGCTTTTCCGGCCAGTTGTTTACTGTAGGTTTCCAAGGGAACTTCTTCCAGATAACTGCCGAATACCCGAAAAGGATTCCCGCAGGAAATGACAAACGTGAGGGCCTCTTCCCCCAGGCGGTCTGCTTTTTTCTTTGCTTCCGTCAAAACAGCTTCCGGGTCATGAACAGGAGCTGCCGGCGCAGCGGTCTCCCATAGGGTCGGACTTCCCCCAGCTTCCAAATAAGCCCGCAGGTCGGTTTCCCGAAACCGGTACTGCCCTGTTTTTCCCCGGGTTTTTATCGCATGAAGGCGCCCGTCCTGCAGCATGTTCCGGATGGTATTGGGGTGTACCCGCAAAAAACGGGCAGCTTCGCTGGTAGAATAGAATCGTTCCGCGTCCTCTTTCATAACTTATCTCCTTTTGTGTCAATTTGTTATCTTTATTATAATTTAAACATAACAAAAGGTTACAAATCAATACAAAAGAGTAAAAAAGCTTAGGGTGGTATATCCCGGGATTTTGAAATTCCTGCAGCCGATTCAGCCGTTCCCGCAAGGCGATAGTCGGAGAATGAATATTGTCCCTGTGTCTATCGATCTCACTCAGGCGGCTTTGATCATTTGAACGGTCTTGGATCAGCATGACGTCCCATCCTTCCCTGCTAGTAAGCCCAGAAAAGGGACCTGAGACAAAAGTCCCGGTCCCTTCTGTATACAAAATGATTTTAGCTGAATGCGGAACAAGGCACAGCTGTTGGAGTCAAAGAGTTAAGGATCTCTAAGGCTGCTCTGTCCCGTTGCCGTGTTGGAACATATGTTATTCCGCTCTAGGGGCGCCTGTACTGCAGCGATCACTCTGTGAGCGGCATCTCATCCGCTTCAGTGGACAGCTGCCAGCCGACTCCATATTTATCCGTCAGATTGCCGTAAAGCGGGCTCCAGAACGTTTCCTGCAGTTCCATGTTGACCGTTCCGCCTGCTGCCAGTTTGTCAAAGACAGCTTTTGTTTCCTCCAAATTGTCAAAAGTTACGGTAATGGTTACATTATTTCCTTTTGCATAAGGATAGCCGGGAAAAGTATCCGAAATCATCAAATAACTTCCATTTGACAGTTGGAGCTGTGCATTCATCACCAGTTCGGCTGCTTCCGGCGGCAGCGGCTGATCCTCTGGGCTGACAGGCATATCTTTGAACTTTGTCATGCCGACATCCTGAGCACCAAGAACATCTTTATAAAAGTGGAAAGCTTCCTCACCCTGGCCATTAAAAACTAAATAAGGATAGATATCCAGCAGCATCAATCTGACCTTCTTTCCTTATTTATTTTTGCACCCTAACTCTATAACGATTGCCTCCCTAAGTCAAAAGATATAGAGGTGCCTTTTTTGTTGCGGACGAACACCTGTCAGATTTACGGCCTTCTTCTGATAACTTGTTGTTTAGCGGAAGGTCTGCTCGCTGCAGCCAATGGGACCAAGGAGCAAAATTCTTCCAAAATCCAACGTTGATCGCGGTGCCTTACCGACACTTACAAAAGCCTTCCCTAACCAATCATTTAGCGCTTATTCTCCTAAACACACCACCATCCATCCTCAGATAGCCACCGTCTTCCTTTTTCTGCCTTTTCAATAAAGTCTGTCCCCTGCTGTTTCTTCCTGTCCCCTTTTTCTTGTTTGCCCTCTCCTGTTACGTTAGTATAGGCCGAGTCGTGTCAATATCAATAAGGGGCAGAATCGCCCGTCACAAGATGGACTGATTGGATCCGCGGCAAATGAGTACCCACATTGGCATATTTTTCATACACGCTCAAAATAAGCGCTTTCACAAAACGAGATATTCCTGCTGCTGCACAACAAAACAGGAGCAGACCGGTAGAAAAAGTCTGCTCCTGTTGGGATGCGGTTATTCTATTCTTCGATATAGGCTCTGCTCAGATCAAATTCGACCCCTACTGCGTTAAAGACGATCCCTTTGACACTCGGGTCGCGCAGCTGTGTTTCAGCTTCCTGATACAGCGGAATGTAGGCATGATCTTCTGTCAGAATAGCATGGGCATTCAGCAGATCCTCCCAGCGAGCCTCTGCATTGTTGGCGTTTGTCGTTTTCGCGGATTCGATCAGTGCATCGAACTCTTCGTTGGAGTAGCCGCCTTCGTTATAGGCTGATTCACTGTACATCAGGTCCATGTAATTGATCGGATCAGCAAAGTCAGCTCCCCACCCTGTCTGCAGCAGATCAAAGTCATCGGCATCAGCCAATGCCAGACGGTTTTTCTTTGGTACATTCTGCAGCTCGATCGTGATGCCGGACAGGTTGTTTTGGATCTGTCCCTGGATGTACTGACTGATTTTTTTGTTCTTTTCGTCATCATCGCCGACAAGACGCAGGGTGATGGAATCAACACCTAATTCCGCTTTGGCTTCTTCCCATAACTGCTGAGCTTTTTCCACATCAAATTCGGCTGCGGTCCCGGTCTCTTCCGTAAAGTCTTCACCTGTTGCCGGATCAGAGACAAAATCAGCCGGCAGGAATCCGCTGATCTCTGTTGAGCCATCCGCCAATACGTTGTTCACCAGTTCTTCCGTATTGATCACCAGTCCCAGCGCTTCTCTCAGCTTGTCGTTTTGAAGATACTCATTGGCCCAGTTGAATTCAACATAGGCTGTTCTGGCTTTTTTCTGGACGACCACATTTTCGTTGCCTTCATATTGTTTTACCATTTCGCCGGTCAGCTGTGCATTGTCGATCTCGCCGCTTTCAAACAAGTTGACGGCTGTGCTGGTCTCCTTGATAACCTGAACATCGATCTCGTCCAGAGTGATCTCATCTGCCGCATAGTAATCCTCATTCTTCACCAGATCCCAGGTAAGGCCGGTACCGTCCCAGTTTTCAAGAATAAACGGTCCGTTGGCCAGCAGCGTATCGCTGGAAGTTCCGTATTCCTCTCCCTGCTCCTCCACGAATGCCTGGTTTTGCGGGAAGAAGGCGGTAAAGGCCAGCAGATATTTGAAGTAAGGCGTCGGCTGGGTCAATTGGAACGTGATCTCATTATCCCCATTGGCAGTGACTCCCAGTTCTGAAGGATCTTTTTCCCCGGCCATGATCTCCGGAGCGTTGACAATGGTCTCAGCCAAGTAACTGTAAGAAGCGCCGGTTTCAGGATCGACCAGCTTTTGCAGGGCATAAACAAAGTCATTGGCAGTTACCGGTGTCCCGTTGGACCAGACAGCATCTTCCCGTAGTTTATAGGTATAAGTAAGGCCGTCTTCCGACACAGTTCCTTCATCTGCTGCAATAGCGGGTACCGGGTTTCCTTCTTCATCGATGCGCAGAAGACCTTCGATGACATGTCCCAGATAGTTGGAACTGTTGATGTCAGTGATCAGAGCCGTATCCATGGTCGCCAGTTCGGTAGGAGCTGTATAATGCAGCACCTGTTCACTGTCTCCCGCTGCTGCAGAGGTACTTTGGCTGCCGGAAGAAGTAGAACTTTCTCCGCTGTTGCCGCAGGCGGCCAAAACAACAGCCGAACCTAAAACTAAAAATGATTTATGTGAAAACTTCATTTTCCCACTCCTTTTTTTAATTTCATTTTAATTTCACTTTTTATATATTATCATAAAAGCACAAAAAAAGAACCCTTTATTTTCAGAATAAAGGGTTCTTTTACAAGCACGGCTATTGGGCCGCAGATCAATACTTGGCCAGTTTTTCCTGCAGTTTAGGTACATCCGATTCCCGGCAATAAACAAAATGTCCCGGTGCGATCTCACGCAATTTTTCCTCTTCCCCGTTGGATGGACGAGGGCTATAGGTGAACCGTTTGCGGTTGCGTTCGTATTCCGGGTCAGGAAGCGGGATCGCCGATAAAAGACTTTCGGTGTAAGGATGCAGCGGTTTATTGTAGACCTCGTCTGCGGGAGCCAATTCCACCAGTTTCCCGAAGTACATTACCCCGATGCGGTTGCTGATGTATTTCACCATCGACAGGTCATGGGCAATGAACAGGAAAGTCAATTTTTGTTTTTTCTGCAGTTCCATCAGCAGGTTCACTACCTGTGCCTGGATCGAAACGTCCAATGCCGAGATGGGTTCATCCGCGATGATCAGCTTTGGGTTTACAGCCAGGGCACGGGCAATTCCGATACGCTGGCGCTGACCGCCGGAGAATTCATGCGGATAACGGGAGGAGTGATCTTTGTTCAGACCAACCAGATCCAGCAGTTCTTCGACCCGGGCATCGATCTCTTTTTCACTTTTTGCCAGGTTATGGATTTTGATGCCTTCAGCAATAATATCGCGTACTTTCATGCGGGGATTCAAGGATGCATAAGGATCCTGAAAAATCATCTGCATGTTTTTACGGAATTCAAGCTGTTCTTTTCGGGAGTGCAGCGTATGCACTTCGGTGCCGTCAAAAAAGATCTCACCGCTCGTCGGATTGTATAAACGAATAACGGCCCGGCCGGTGGTAGTTTTTCCGCATCCGGATTCTCCCACTAACCCGAGTGTCTCGCCTTCATAAATATCAAAGGAAACGTCATCAACGGCGCGTACTTCGTTTTTGGTGCCTACATTGAAGTATTGTTTCAGGTTCTTGACTTCAAGCAGTTTTTTTCGGTTTGAGTAATCTTCCATTTACAGCAGTCCTCCCTTCTCATCTCTCTCGGTCACCATCTGATCGGTTGAAAGGGATTGTTCCATGGTGCCTTCTGTATCTTCGCCGCTCATTTCCTGCAGTTCAGCGGATTCCTGGATCTTCAGCGGCTCCAGTTTAAAGCCCTGCTGTCTTTCCACGATCCCGACAGGAGGCGTCACTTCGGGAGCATCCGGATGCAGCAGCCAGGTGGCCGCATAGTGGGTGTCGGATACTTTAAAGAATGGCGGCTCGTATACCGTATCCACTTTCATAGCGTATTCACTGCGGGGAGCAAAAGCATCCCCTTTTGGAGGGTCCAATAAATCTGGCGGTGTACCCGGAATGGCATACAGCGTACCGCTGGTTTCCAGAGTCGGCATGGAGCTGAGCAGTCCCCAGGTATAAGGGTGTTGCGGATTATAGAAGATCTCATCAACAGTCCCGATCTCAACGATCTTGCCGGCATACATAACGGCAACGCGGTCCGCCACGTTCGCCACAACTCCCAGGTCATGGGTAATGAAAATGATGGATGTCTTGATTTTTTCCTGCAGGTCTTTCATCAATTCCAGGATCTGGGCCTGGATCGTTACGTCCAGAGCGGTAGTCGGCTCATCTGCGATCAGGATGTCCGGATTACAGCCTAAAGCGATGGCGATGACGATCCGCTGGCGCTGCCCGCCGGAAAACTGGTGCGGATACTGATTCATTCTCTTGGCCGGATTAGGAATACCCACCAAATGAAGCAATTCTTCCGCTTTTTTATAGGCTTCCTCTTTGCTGATATTTTGATGTTTGATGATCGGTTCCGCGATCTGTTTGCCGATTTTTTGGGTCGGATTCAATGAAGTCATTGGATCCTGAAAAATCATGGCGATCTCGGATCCGCGTATTTTTTGCATTTCTTTTTCAGACTTCTTGGCGATGTCTTGTCCTTTGAAGAGGATCTCGCCTTTTTCAATATTGGCATTGTTTGCCAACAGGCGCATGATGCTGCGGCTGGTAACAGACTTTCCGGAGCCGGATTCCCCAACGATGGCCAAGGTTTCACCTGGTTTCAAGTCAAAGTTCACGCCTCGGATGGCTTTCACTTTGCCTGCATAGGTGTCAAAAGTAATATGTAGATCTTTTACTTCCAGGATATTTTCCATCAGGTCCCCTCCTAGTCTCTCATTTTTGGATCAAATGCGTCGCGCAATCCATCGGCAAGCAGGTTGAAGCTGATCATGATCACACTCATGATTCCGGCCGGATACCACATCAGATGCGGCAGGAAGCGGAATGTTTTGTATCCGTCATTGATCAAAGTACCTAAGGAAGCATTCGGAGCCGGAATACCGATCCCGATAAAACTCAGGAACGCTTCAAAGAAAATTGCGGATGGAATGGAGAACATTACTTGAATGATAATGATACCGAGCAGATTCGGCATGATATGTTTAAAGGCAATGCTCAAGGATGACTGTCCCAAAGTCTGGGCTGCCAGAACGTACTCCTGATTTTTCAGTTTCAGCGTCTGGGCACGTATGACCCGGGCCATGGAGATCCACTCGGTCAATGCCAGCGCAATGATGATGGACCAGATACCGGGATCCAGCACCAGGAGCATCAGGATAACGATGACCAGATTCGGTACACCGGAAAGGATCTCCAGGATCCGCTGCATCACGTTATCCACGCGACCGCCCAGCCAGCCGGAGATCAATCCGTAGGTTACCCCGATCGTCAAGTTAAGCAGCGCGGCTACAAAAGCGATAAACAGGGACACGCGGGTACCGTAAAGAACACGCGACAACAGGTCACGCCCGAGACTGTCAGTCCCTAAAATATAATAAACATCTTCTGCTGCGCCGACCTGTTCATACTTATCGATACGGGTGCCGTTCTGGTTCACGGTGCCGTTGAAGCCATTGATATCGACACCGGGAATTTTAGGCGGCAGGTTGGCATATTGAACGGTTTGGGCATTTGGATCGTGAGGTGCTATTACAGGTGCCAAAAGACTCAGCAATGTAATAATGATCAAAATGACCATACTGACCATAGCGACTTTATTTTTCTTCAGCCGCCGCCAGGAATCCTGCAGAAAGCTCAGTGATGGTGCGGAGATTTTTTCCTTATCCTGAACGTCGCTTGTTCCGGCTCTTCCAAACAGATCCGGTGTCAGGTCCGGCAAATTTTGATTGGCGTTGTATTGCGTATCGTTCATCATAAATCAAGCTCCTCCTTCTGTGGCTACTCTGATACGAGGATCAATAATGCCATACAAGATATCCACCAGCAGAATGACCGTTACCAGCAGGAAGGAATACATCATCGTCACACCCATGATAGTAGGATAGTCATTTGTCAAAATGGACTTAACAAATTGCTCCCCGATACCCGGAATGGCAAAAATATTTTCTACTACCATGGAACCGGTCATCAGACCTACCGTCATCGGTCCCAGGATCGTGATCAGAGGGATCAGCGCATTCCGGATCCCGTGTTTAAAGGCTACTTCCCACTTGCTCAGACCTTTGGCGCGGGCAAGTTCCACATAGTCACTACCTAATACGTCCACCATCTCGGTACGCATAAAGCGGGCCGAATCGGCGAGCGGCGATATGGCCAGTGCGATCGAAGGTAAAATGGACGACTGGAAGCCGGTCCACAGAGCAATCGGAAAGATGCCCCACCAGACGCCAAAAATAAGCTGGAGCAATACAGCAAAGACAAAGTTTGGAATCGATCGGCCGATGATAGCTGTCAAAGTAGCCCCGGTATCGATCCAGGTTCCCTGCCGCATCGCTGCCACGACACCTAAAACAATTCCCAGCAGCGTGCCGACGATAACTGCCTGCAGACCGATCTGCATGGAAGGACCAATTCTGGAGCTCAACAACTCAGCAACAGGTGTATTATTGAACTGGAAGGATACTCCAAAGTCGCCCTGAACGAGTCCTAACAGGTAAATTCCGTATTGTACGATAACCGGTTCATTCAATCCATATTTTTCATTCATAATAAAGATTTGTTCATCACTCAACTTATCTTGGTTGCTGTAAGGTGTACCAGGCAAAAGTTTCATGAGAAAGAACGTTATCGAAGCAATTAGGAACAAAGTAATGAGCATATAGATGATGCGTTTACCAATGTACTTTGCGTAATTCTTCATTGTTATTCATCCTCCGTAAAAAAAATTTTAAGCACAAATGATAGTATATCATATTCACAGACTGATTAAAGAGAAAAAAGTCAGAATTTTCATAATTTGATTGTTTTTACTTGGACTTTTGGTTAAATTAATAATGTACTTTGAGCAAAGGAGTTTATCATCGCATGAAATTTTCCAAACGAAATATCCTCATTTCAACGGGGATCCTTGTCATTGCTGCTCTTTTTCAATTCTTCAAAAATCAGCCGTTTGAATGGATCGAACTATCGAACACCCTGTTTTTGATCGCCTTGCCGATCCTGATCATCGGGCTGTTCGGGATGGTCCTGGCAGCCGAAACCTTCGACTTTTTTCACTACAGCATGAGAAAAATGACAAAATTGAAAAAAAACAAAAATGACGGAGATTCCGAAGAAATCGATCCGCATGCTCTTTCGCGGGCCATTGGTACGGGTTACCGGTCCGTTCTGACAGTCGGATTTATTCTATTAATACTCAGTATCATTTGTCTATGGGATTATATCTTATAATTATGAAATAAAGCAACCAGTCAGCTCGAAGCCGAGCTGCTGGCTGCTTTATTTTTTTTGTTTAAGGAATCAGATTATTTGGAAACTGATGCCCACTTGTAACCATAATCTGCGCCAACCAGATATTCAGCAATGTCATTGACATAGTCTTTTTCCAGTACTGCAGAAGCCCGTTGATAGATAGGAGCAATGCCGGCCTCTTCCATCAGGATCTCTTCAGCCTGCAGCAGGTTTTCCCAGCGGCCTTCCAGATCATCCACCATGCCGCGTGCTTCGTCGATCAAAGCATCGTATTCTTCGTTGGAGTATCCGGATTTGTTGTTGCCGTTATCGGTTTGGAACAATTCCAGGAAGTTGATCGGGTCAGCGTAGTCAGCGCCCCAACCGGCTAACTGGATATCGTAGTCGCCGCTGTCATCTGCTTCCAGACGGACTTTGAACGGTACGTTACGCAGCGTTACTGTCAGACCTGGCAAATTGGTCTGCAGCTGGCTTTGCAGGAATTCAGAGGAACGTTTGGCATTTTCGGTATCATCCGAGAGCAGTTCCAGGGTAATGGAATCTACACCCAGTTCTTCCAGACCTTGTTCCCAGTATTCTTGAGCTGCTTCGACATCATAGGTCAACAGATCGCCGTTTTGTTCGCGGTAATCTTCGCCGGTGGCAGGATCCTGGGCCAGACCTTGCGGTACCAGACCGTTTGCCGGGATAGAGCCGTTCTGCAGCACCACGTCAGCGTAGGCCTGTTTGTCAAAAGCCATTGCTAATGCTTTACGGATATTCTCGTTTGTCAGTGGTGTATCTTCTTTTTGTTGATTGAATTTCAGATAAAAGACAGATGAAGATGGCATGGTGTGGACTTCCGGATCGCCGGCTCTTTGAGAAACATATTCCCCGGTCAGCGTCATGCGGTCGATTTCGCCGGTATCATACAGGTTCAGGGCAGTCGAAGTTTCCTTCACAACGTCCACGTTGATCTGCTCCAATTGAACGGTGTCTGCATCCCAGTAATCTTCATTCTTCGTATAATTCCAGGACAGGCCGGCTGCATCCCAGTCATTCAGCAGGAATGGACCGTTATAAAGCAGCGCATCGCTGGATAAAGCATAGTTGTCGCCCTGTTCTTCCACAAAAGCCTGGTTTTGCGGGAAGAACATCGCCAAGGTGGTCAAGTCTTTAAAGTAAGGGACCGCAGTCGCCAGTTTCACTTCCAGCGTCTTGTCGTCCACAGCGGTAACGCCCAGTTCTTCCGGATCCATTTCCCCGGCCATGATTTCCGTTGCGTTCAATACCACGCCGTCCATCATGTAAGAGTAGGATGCAGCAGCAGCAGGGTCGACCAGTTTACGCCAGGCGTAAACGAAGTCCTCTGCCGTTACCGGTTCGCCGTTGGACCAGTTGGCATCTTCACGGATTTTAAAAGTATAAGTCAGACCGTCTTCACTTACTTCCGGTTCTTCCGCAGCCATCCCCAATTCCAGTGAGCCGTCCGGTGTTTGACGGTAAAGTCCTTCATTGACGTTTGACAAAACAGTGAAAGCTACCGTATCGGTGGCCTGGCTGGAATCCATTGATGGGATCTCAGCGCTTTCTATTAAATTCAATACCTGTTCACCAGATGCAGTTGCATTTGATTCGGATGAAGCTGTGCCGGATGCGGCTGATGAGTCAGCAGTATTCCCAGATCCGCCGCATGCTGCCAGAACAAGTGCAGAACTCAATGATAATAATACAGATGCTTTTTTATTGATCATTGTTTTTCCTCCATTCACAATATATATTTCCAATACTTTTTTAGTATAAAGCCCGGTTGTATTAAAATCAAGTTGGATTTTTAAAAAAAGTTCACAGAATCTTCAATTTTAATTGACGTTTTTATCAGTATTTCCTAATCGTAAACACAAACGCGTTTCGCGTTCAGTTACTTGGTATTCAGCACCCGCATCAAAAATTCTTTTGTCCGCTCCTCTTTCGGATGCATGAAAATTTCCTCCGGTGAGCCGGTCTCCGCAATGACTCCTTTGTCCATAAAAATCACCCGGTCACTGACTTCGCGGGCAAATTGCATTTCGTGCGTGACCACCACCATGGTGAGCCCGGTCTCGGCCAGCCGCTTCATGACACGCAGCACTTCCCCCACCATTTCCGGATCCAAAGCGGAGGTCGGCTCATCAAACAGCAGGATCTCCGGTTCCATCGCCAACGCACGGGCGATCGCCACCCGCTGCTTCTGACCACCGGAAAGCTGAGCCGGTTTGGCGTTGATGTACTGGCTCATCCCCACTTCATTCAGGTAGTAGACCGCCTTTTTCTCCGCCTCCTGTTTGCTTTTCTTCAGGACCTTCAGTTGTCCGATCATGCAATTTTCCAGCACATTCAAGTTATCGAACAGATTAAACTGCTGAAACACCATGCCAACTTTCGAACGGTACTGATAAACATTCTGCTGTTCTATGATATTTTCCTGATGGTAAAGAATGGAACCATTGGTGGGTTTTTCCAAAAGATTGATGCAGCGCAGCAAAGTGGACTTTCCGGAACCGGAAGAGCCGATCAGGGTGACGACTTCTCCTTTGTTGACGGTAAAGTTGATGTCCGAAAGCACTTCCCGCTGACCAAATTTTTTCTTTAGATTTTTTACTTCCAATACTGCTGTCATGTTTTACCTGCTTTCTAGTCCTTCGTAGATAGTCATTCCACCTGCATCTGATTGCCGCCGATCAGTTCATATTCCTTCGGCCCTTCCATTTTTCTTTCCAGTCTGCGCAGGATCCGGGTGAGGGTAAAAGTCATGATCAAGTACATGATCGACACAACCGTATAGGTGCCGAAATAATTATAATTGGTGCCGGATACGGTATTGGCCTGGAAAAAGAGCTCGCTTACCGAGATCACGCTCAGGACCGATGTATCTTTGATGTTGATCACGAATTCATTTCCGGTGGCCGGCAAAATGTTGCGGAGCGTCTGCGGCAGTACGATGTTGATCATGGTCTGCCAATGCGTCATGCCGATCGCGTGAGCCGCTTCGAATTGTCCCGGATCGATCGCCACGATCCCGCCCCGCACAATCTCTGTCATATAAGCTCCCGTATTGATGGAAACAATGAAGATGGCGGCAAAGATCCGATTCATATCGATCCCGAAGGCCATGGCCGATCCGTAATAAATCACCATGGCCTGCACGATCATCGGCGTTCCGCGGAAAAATTCAATGTAACAGGATGTGACAAAGTGGATGGTACGAAGCAGTGCTTTTTTCCATCCCTGTTCCGGCTGAGGGATAGTGCGGACGATCCCTAGCAGTAAGCCGATGACGAGACCGATCAGAGTCCCCAGCAGTGAAATATAAAGGGTCGTTCCGGCCCCGCGAAGAAATAGCGGATAATTTGTCGTCAAAATATTGGAAAGCTGTTCAAAACTCATGAGATTCTCCTAACTGTTATTCTGCTGCAGGCTGATTGGCAGTGGCTTCTTCCATCAATTGCTGTCTCGTTTCTTGGGAAATACCGGACAGGATCTCATTGATTTCGTCCAGCTGCTCCTCATCCTTGCGAAGGCCGATCGAAATGGTGGTTTGTTCCTCTGTGGTTTCAAACCCGTCTTCAAACTCCACAAAGGCAAAGTCGCTGTTTGCCTGGGAAGCACTGACCGCTTCGGCATATTCCGAAACGTACCCGTCAATGACACCGGATTGTAAGGCAACGCGCATCGCCGGGAAGTTATCCATGGCTGCCTGTTTTTCCACCCCTTCGATCTGGTCGATCAGATCATAGTGGAAAGTGTTTAATTGGGCAGTCACTTTTGCACCGGCAAAGTCTTCCAGCGAGGTGGCATTTTCATACGCGCTCCCCGCCTTCACTACCATCACCACTTCTGCTTCCAGATAAGCGTCGGAAAAAGCAATGGATTGTTTTCTTTCTTCCGTTGGGGACATACCGGCGATAATAGCATCGATCTTGCCTGATTGCAGCGCCGGAACCAGCCCGTCCCACTCCGTTTTGGAAATGACCAGTTCTTTCCCCAGTCCTTCCGCCACCAGCTTGGCGATCTCCACATCGTACCCGCCGGCGTATTCGCTGGTTCCTTCGATCGGCACCGCTCCGTTGCTGTCATCCAGCTGGGTCCAGTTATAAGGAGGATATCCCGCTTCCATTCCGACGACAAACAGATCGTCTGCAGCCGTGGATCCCTCCTCTTCCCCGCTTCCGCCACATGCTCCCAGCAGTCCTGCCAAAAAAACGCCCGTAATTGTTTTCATCCATTTCTTATTCATTGTAATTCTCCTTTGATCGTTAATGTGGTGCAGAAATAGAATTCAAAAAGTCCTCCCGTCTTCTTTACCTGCTTTACCCGAAAGTCCGCAAAGAATAAAAAAAGCCGTGAGCAAAAGGGCTCACGGCACTCATTTGATGAGAAACGTCCTTTTGCCCCAATATGAACAGTTCTCCAACGATAAAATGGGCATTTTATCCTGACAGTGCTACATCTCTTAAACGTAACCCCAACACCATTGCGTTTGCTACGGTATTTCGGCGAATTCCCCTTTCGTTCCCTACTTATGGTCTTCGCGGCCTCTTATTCATATTGCTTCTTTATTCTTTCGTACTAATATATAAAAAATAACCGGCGGTGTCAATACACCCGGCACCCAAACACAGCTATTACTGTTCAAAATATTTGTGACGGACCCTGTTGTAGTTTATAGTAAGTTATAACCCTGTTACAGCATCATTAATTTTTGAGGAGGAAATGTTATGATACCGAAAATCATACACTACTGCTGGTTTGGCGGAAATTCTTTTGGAGAAGTTGAAGAGAAGGCCATGGCGAGCTGGAAAAAATATCTTCCTGAGTATGAAGTGATGTTCTGGAATGAAGATAATTTCGATATTGAAGCGCAAAGCCAGTACTGTCAGGAAGCTTATCAGGAGAAGCAATGGGCTTTTGTTTCAGATGTGGCCCGCCTTTACGCTTTAAAAGAGTATGGAGGTGTTTACCTGGATACGGACATGGAGATCATCAAACCGCTTGATCAGTTTTTGGAGCTGCCGGCCTTTTTTGGCTTCGAAATCGAGACCACCATCTCCACCGGTATTATTGGAGCCGAGCCGCATCACCCTTTTATCGAGGAATTGTACGATGACTACAATGACCGGACGTTCATTCAGGAGGATGGTTCTTACGACCGTATGACCAATGTCAACCGTATCACTGCCATCATGAACGCCTACGGTTTGAGGCTGGACAACACCAAACAGGAAGTGAAAAATTGCGTTATTTTCCCCCGGGAGACTTTCTCGCCGAAAGATTATTGGACCCGGGAAATCAACGATACGGAAAATACTTTTGCCATCCATCAATTTACCGGCTCCTGGCTGTAAAACAGCGGGAAGGCCCTTAAAACTCCGCACCATTGCCTGTGATTATCTTCTGGAGATAACTAAAGGCAATGATGCGGAGTTTTTTTTATGTTTCTCTCACTGCTGCTATCCTGAGACCGCTGTTGTCCAGAAAGGACAGCCCGCTGTCTTCTTCTTTGTAAACAATTCCGGCAGTTCCCAGCCGTTCTCTCAATGCGGTCAGTTCCTTTTCGTCCGGAATCAGCCAGGTAAATCCGGCCAGTCCCAAGTCGTCTGTCCCCGGATCCGGCAGACCGGTACCGGCCCAGGTGTTGGCGCCGATATGGTGGTGGTAGTTGCCACGGGCCAAAAACTTTGCCTGACCGAAAAAGTCCGACTTCAATGTCAGGCCCAGGATTTTCTCATAAAACTGCTGCGTTTCTTTCAGATCGCGAACGGTCAGATGGATATGGCCCATTTTGGTTCCGGCCGGCAGCAGCTGAAAAGGGACTTTTGCCGCCTGCAGCACTCCTTCTGCATCCATCGGCAGGGTGTACCCTTCTATACGGCCATCTTCCCTGATATCCCATGCTGACACTGGCTTGTCACAGTACACTTCTATCCCGTTTCCTTCCGGATCAGTTAAATACAAAGCCTCACTGTAGCCGTGATCACTGGCTCCCTCCAACGGATATTTGGTGACCAGCAAATGATAGAGGATCTCTCCCAGATCCTTACGGGACGGGACTAAAAGCGCCAGGTGATAAAGACCGGTGGTGCGCCTTCTTTCCCCTTTTCTTTCCAGCCGGATCAGTTCCACCAGTTCTTCCCGGGTGGAACTGATCCCCAGTACCGCCCGACTTTCAGTCTGCGCCAACAGGCCTAACCCCAGCACCTGTTCATAAAAAGCGGTCATAATCTCCAGATCGTTGACCTTTAGAGCCACCTTTCCCAGGGGCCAGTTTTTGCTTCCGCTCATCGCGTCCCCCTCCTTTTAAAAGTATTTTTTCTTGTGGAAAATGTAGCCGGTGATTCCGCTGATGACGATACAAAGCAACAAAATCAGCCAAAAAGCAGCCGGATTGTCCTCCAGCGGCAACGACACGTTCATTCCCCAAAATGCGCCGATGATGGTAGGAATGGTCATAATGATGGTGATAGTCGTCAGTACTTTCATGATGTTATTCAGGTTGTTGGAAATAACGCTCGAAAACACCTCGCTCAACTGATCGATCATCTGGTTCGATTCATCGGCCATGGAACCTGCCTGTTCCGATACAACGATAATATCATGGGCCAAGGTTTCATTCTCTTCACTTGAGAATACCTTTTCAATGGAATAAAGGTATTCAATCAGGGGCTGATTGCGGCTGATCGCTGTGCCAAAGTAGACCAGACTTTTGTGAATGGCGATCAATTTATAGAACAGCTCATTTTCCGTGCTGTTAGTGATCTGTTTTTCCAGCAGCATGATGCTGCGGTCGATCTCCTGAAGGTACTTGACATAGGTATCGGTCAGCTGCCAGACAAAATGAAGGAAAATTTGGAAGGCGTCATTTGGATTGGTGTTTTTTGCTGAATGTTTTGAATGAAAAAGCCGTAAATACTCGGGGAGCCGACTGGTCACGCTGATCAATGTATTGCCGACAAAAATAAAGCCGATCGGCTGCGTGGCGTAATTTTTGTATTCTTTTTTTTGTTCCACGATAGCCGGGAACAGGAAGAGCAGATAAAAGACCGTCCCGTTGTCTTTTGTCTTAATGATTTCTTTGCGCGGAACCTCATAAGGGTCCACTGCGTCCATGATGAAATCTTCCGGAATATTAAAGTAGCTGGTGATAAAACGCGTCTCTTCTTCACTGGGGTTTTCAATATGCACCCAGGTCGCTTCAGCGATATCTGTTACTTTGCGGAGGTTTTTCTGATCATCGAAATTGTACATTTCCATTGGCAGGCCTTCTTTTCTGTTATTTGATATGCAGCTTTCATAATCGTCCTGAGATGTGGATCTTTCCTTGTCAAGAGGCTATTCCAGCCCTTAAGAAAGGACAGTCTCTTTGACCGGCAACCTATCCCGGCCGGCTAAACAACAAAACTGTCCAGAGTGTAGGCCAGCTCCAATTCCGGATCATCGGTATACCAATGCCGCCAGTTCCCCAGGCAGCGGCAGTAATAATTGACGGCTTCTTCCTGGATATTCTTGCGGAAATGAACATGCCCCATCACACTGTGGACGACAGGAAATTGCCGGTACAATTCCTGATAGCTGCTGCTGCCCAGAAAAGCATTATAGTAGTCATAGATTTTGTGCGGCAAAGGAACAACAAAATCCGGATGGGTCACGACATGGGTCATGAGGATCATCTTTTTGCCGCCGCTTTTCTGCATGTCGTCTTTAAGCTCCTCCAGCATTAGGGCCGCGGTCTCCTGATCGGTACGGGGCCAATGGACATAGAGACGGTCATTCCAGCCGCCGACTGCCAGTTTCTTGCGTGCAAACTCTTCCTGGGTGTACCGGCTGCTGCCAAAGCCATAATCATACCAGCCGGGATTGCCCACTAGTGCCCATTCCCCATTGAGGCTGTACGGCCTGCCGACAAGCGAATCTTCTCTTTCTTTGAACCGCTCATAAATGTAGCAGGTATCCTCTTCTTTGTTGCGAAGGGACCAGAAATCGTGATTTCCGGGAACGAAAAAGATTTTTGCTACCCGGTGATCGTGCAGCTGATCCAAAAATCGGATCGATTCACGGTAATCGGAAGCTATATCCCCTGCAAGCAGCAGCAGATCGATCTCTTCCCGGTATAGCAGGCGGGCCAGGAGGTGATCATAACTTTCTCCCGGCGGCAGCATTTTTGAATTCAGATCAATATGCAGATCTGAAATAACGCCAATTTTCATACGAGGACTCCTTATAAAAAGAAAAGGAGTAAAAGGACACCCTCCTACTCCCCATTTCCACTGCGTTGTTCTTTGGACTGCTTAAAGAGACAAGACTTCCGTCAGCTGTGGTACGATCTGCTTTTTGCGTGATACGACGCCGGGAAGGGAAACCATGCGGTCCTCACTTAAACGGACATGAAAGGCTGTTTCCACTGCCGCAGTTTCTTTCCCCTCCACCAGCAGCACAGAGTCACTGTCCAGAATATTGGTGATCATCAAAACAAACAGATCATACCCGGCACTGGCGTTTTCAGCTGCCATCAGTGCTGCCAATTCTTCTTTACGGACAAGTACATCCTTTATATCCACGGTATTTACCTGGGCGATGCGGACGGTCTTATCTCCCATCGGGAAAGACTTGGCATCGATGTTCAGTAATTCTGCCGAAGACTTGCTGGACAGGTTCGTACCCGCTTTCAGCATAGCCAGCCCGTATTCATTCAGATCAATTCCGGCGATCTCAGCCAGTTTTTGCGCCGCTTCCACATCTTCCGGTGTGCAGGTCGGCGACTTGAACAGCAGGGTGTCGGAAACAATGGCGGAAACCATCAATCCGGCCAGCTGGACCGGAATGTCCAGTCCTTTTTCCTGGAACATTTTGAACAGGATGGTATTGGTGCAGCCCAGCGGTTCAGCCCGGTAATAAAGCGGGTTCGCTGTTTCAAAGTTGGTGATGCGGTGATGATCCACTACATATTTTACTTCCAGACTGGAAATGTCACCGACACTTTGTTGGGCTTCATTGTGGTCCACTAATGCAACAGCATCGGTTTCATTGGAAGCAGTGCGGATCAC
>Ga0181471_100079_pt2 | contig 23027 bp, 15 predicted proteins | sample InSIn5gowninarea_FD_119083 | JGI IMG/M metagenome (GOLD analysis project Ga0181471, IMG submission 119083) | Clean room microbial communities from NASA Spacecraft Assembly Facility at Jet Propulsion Laboratory, Pasadena, California, USA -... ...
CAAATCAAAGAAGTGCGGCCGGCCCAGATTTTTTTAGGCAACGGCTCCGACGAAGCCATCGATTTGTTGATTCGCTTGGTTTGTCAACCCGGGCACGACCAGATTTTAGCTTTCGGACCCACTTACGGCATGTACGAGGTTTCGGCTAATTTAAACGATGTGGAATTACGGCAAGTAAAACTCGATGCCGATTTTCAGGTGAACCGGAACATGCTGCAAGGGCAAATTCATTCCGAAACAAAGATTGTTTTTATTTGCTCCCCCAATAATCCCAGCGGCAACTTAATTAACCGGGACATTATTGAATATATTTTACAATCCTTTAACGGGTTGGTAGTAATTGATGAGGCCTACATCGATTTTTCGTCGGAGGAAAGCTGGACCAAACGCTTAGCGGAGTTTCCGAACTTGGTGGTTCTGCAAACTTTTTCAAAAGCCTGGGGCATGGCTGCCTTGCGGCTAGGCATGGCTTTCGCGTCCGAAGAGATTATTTCTTTCTTAGATAAAATTAAGCCGCCTTACAACATCAACGAAGCCACCCAGGAAATTGCGCTGCAGGCGCTCCAAAATACCGATCGTTTGCGGGCAATGATTGCGGAAATCAAAGAAAACCGGTCAGCTTTAATTCAAAATTTAAAAAAGCTGGCGGTAGTTAAAAAGGTTTATCCTTCCGAAGCCAACTTTATTTTGGTAGAAGTTACCGATGCAAATGCCATTTATGCTTACCTGTTGCAAGCCGGTATTGTGGTCCGGAATCGTACGACGCAGCCGGGTTGTTTTAATTGCCTCCGTATATCGGTGGGAACCAAAGAAGAAAACGAAAAGCTGGTTAAAACTTTAAAATATTTTAATTTGTGATTTTTAGTGATAATTAAATTCACCATTTTCAACTGGCTCATTTATATTAATTTATAATTAATAAAAACTTACGATCAGAATATTTTTAATGAAAAAAGTTTTATTTATCGACCGGGATGGAACCATACTGGTAGAGCCACTTACCGACTACCAAGTTGATTCATTCGATAAGTTCTCCTTTATTCCGGGGGTAATTCAAAATCTTTATAAAATTAGCGCGGAGCTGAATTATGAACTCGTGATGGTTACCAATCAGGATGGCTTAGGTACTGCTTCTTACCCCGAAGAAACTTTCTGGCCCTACCAAAACAAAATGCTGGAAATCTTAGCCGGCGAAGGCATTATCTTTTCCGACGTTCTGATCGATCGAAGCTTTGAATACGAAAATTTACCAACCCGTAAGCCCGGTTTAGGCTTATTGCAAAAGTACCTTACCAATGATTATGATTTAAAAAATTCCTACGTAATAGGAGATAGAATTACCGATATACAACTCGCTAAAAATCTGGGTTGTAAAGCTATTTACTTAAAGAATGAAGTAAATCCAGCAGCGGCTTTGTCGGCGAATCACTGGCAGGAAATTTATAATTTTTTACGGTTGCCGGCGCGGAAAGCATCCATCACGCGCAACACCAACGAAACCAAAATTAAGGTAGCTATTAACCTGGATGGTTCCGGCGAAATGCGCATGCATACTGGTTTAGGTTTTTTCGATCACATGCTCGATCAATTGAGTAAACACTCCGGCGTAGACATGTTTATTCAGGTAAACGGCGATTTGCACATTGATGAACACCACACCATCGAAGACACGGCGATTGCTATTGGGGAAGCTTTTGCTCAGGCTTTAGGTGATAAAAGAGGAATTAGCCGCTATGGTTACTTACTGCCGATGGATGATGTGCTGGCGCAGGTAGCGTTGGATTTTTCGGGTCGGCCCTGGATCGTGTGGGAAGCCGAGTTTAAACGGGAGAAAATCGGGGACATGCCCACCGAAATGTTTTATCATTTTTTTAAATCTTTCTCGGATGCGGCGAAATGCAACTTAAACGTAAAAGCCGAAGGCACCAACGAACACCACAAAATAGAAGCTATTTTTAAGGCCGTGGCTAAATCTATCAAAATGGCGGTAGCCCGCGATGTAAACAAAATGGAGATTCCGAGTACCAAAGGTATTTTATAATGAGTGTAGTTATTATTGATTACAAAGGCGGCAACGTGCAATCGGTAAAGTTTGCCCTGGAGCGATTGGGCGTAGAAGCTACCTTAACCGCCGATGCCGAGACAATCCGGGCGGCGGATAAAATCATTTTTCCGGGAGAAGGAGAAGCCAGTTCGGCCATGCAAGAATTGCGATCCCGCGGCTTAGATAAAGTTATTCCGGAGCTTGCGCAACCCTTTCTGGGTATTTGCTTAGGCATTCAATTACTTTGCCGCCACTCCGAAGAAAATGACACTCACATGCTTGATATTATTCCGGTTAACGTGAAAAGGTTCCAGCATAACTTAAAGGTACCGCACATGGGTTGGAATAATCTATATAACTTGCAAGGCGAATTGTTTACGGGTGTAAAAGAACAAGATTACGTGTATTTTGTGCATAGCTATTACTTACCCGTTTGCGAATACACTATTGCCACCGGCGATTACCCGGAGCCTTTTAGCGCTGCCGTACAATACCAGAACTTTTACGCCATGCAGTTCCACACCGAAAAAAGCGGACCCACCGGTACTCGTATCATTCAAAACTTTCTGGCCTTATGATCCAGATTATTCCGGCCATCGATATTATCAACGGGCAATGCGTGCGCCTGACGGAAGGAGATTTTACCCAACAGAAAACCTATAACAGCAACCCGGTAGAAGTGGCCAAGCAATTTGAAGCAGCCGGCTTAACCCGCTTGCACCTGGTAGATCTGGACGGAGCCCGCGCCAAGCAACCGCAAAATCTAGCGGTTCTGGAAGCAATTGCGTCCCAAACAAACTTAGTCATTGATTTCGGGGGCGGTATTCAATCGGATGCGGCTATAGAACAAGCTTTTAATGCCGGAGCTCACCAAATTACGGCCGGCAGCATTGCCGTACGGGAATTTACCAAAGTACAAAATTGGCTGATTACCTTCGGGGCCGCTAAAATAATCATTGGGGCTGATTTTAGAAATAATTACATTTCCATCAACGCCTGGGCCGATCAATCTACGGTTACTCTTACTGATTTTATTCAACAATACGTAGCCGTGGGTGCCCAAACTTTTATCTGCACGGATGTGAGCAAAGACGGCAAACTACAGGGTCCGGCTACGGACACGTATGCGCAACTGGTAAAATCTTTTCCCGGAGCTCACTTTATTGCCAGTGGTGGCGTTACTACTATTCTGGATGTAGAAGCATTAGAAGCGGCGGGAGTAACCGGCGCTATTATCGGCAAAGCCATTTACGAAAAAACCATTGCCTTAGCCGATTTAAATCGATTTGTATGTTAACCAAACGTATTATTCCCTGCTTGGATATTAAAAACGGGCGAACGGTAAAAGGCATCCGGTTCGAGAACATCCGGGATGCCGGCGATCCGGTGGCATTGGCCGCTGAGTATGCCCGCCAAGGCGCCGATGAACTGGTTTTTTTGGATATTACCGCCACCAACGAAGAACGAAAAACATTTGCCGAATTGGTCCGGGATATTGCCCGCCACATTGATATCCCGTTTACCGTGGGTGGTGGCATTGGCGCCATAAGCGACGTAGAAGTACTATTGCACGAAGGAGCCGATAAAGTTTCTATTAATTCGGCGGCGATTAAAGAGCCCCAGTTAGTGTACGATTTAGCTAAGCGTTTTGGTAGCCAGTGTATTACGGTAGCCATTGATACCAAACACACCGCTACGGGCTGGAAAGTTTTTAGTCGGGCCGGGACCGTGGAAACAAAACATTACACGCTCGATTGGGCCAGGCAAATTACCGATTTAGGTGCCGGTGAAATCTTATTGACTTCCATGAGCCACGATGGTACTAAAAATGGCTTTGCTTTAGATATTACCGGCGATGTATCACGCAACGTTTCTATTCCGGTAATTGCTTCCGGGGGGGGCCGGCAACAAGGCTCATTTTGCCGAAGTGTTTGAGAAAGCGGCGGCTGATGCAGCACTGGCGGCCAGTATTTTCCACTTCGGCGAAGTGCCTATTCCAGAACTTAAAAATTATTTAGCCAACCAGCATTTGCCCATTCGTTTATGTTATTAGATTTTGTTAAATCCGGCGGCTTAATTCCGGCCGTTATTCAGGATAACACCACGCAAGAGGTGTTAATGCTCGGTTTTATGAACCAGGAGGCTTATGAAAAAACCCAGCAAGATAAAGTAGTTACTTTTTTTTCCCGGACCAAAAACCGGCTTTGGACCAAAGGTGAAACCAGCGGTAATTTTCTGCACGTCGTAAGCCTGCAAGCAGATTGCGATCAGGACACTTTGCTGATAAAAGTTAATCCCGTTGGGCCGGTTTGCCATACCGGAGCGCGCACTTGCTTCGAGCCCGCCGACGAACCAAATACAGACGTACCGGCTACAAAGCCGACCGCCGCCTTTCTCAATTACTTAGAGGCTATTATCCACGACCGGCGGCATAATCCGCAGGAAAAGTCTTACACTAATTTGCTTTTTGAAAAAGGTATTCAAAAAATTGCGCAAAAAGTAGGGGAGGAGGCGGTAGAAACCGTGATTGATGCCGTGGCCGGTAATAAAGAACGCTTAAAGGAAGAAGCCGCCGATTTGCTGTACCATTTATTAGTTTTACTAGCCGCATCGGATATGAAGCTTGCTGATGTAATGCAGGTTCTGCAGCAAAGGCACCAGAAGTAAACCCTCCGCCTGCGGCAAGTTAAAAACAAGGGAGGTGCCGCGGGCGGAGGGTTAGTTTTTTAAAAATTCGCTGATTTCCTGTAATATCTCGTGCGGCTTTTCTTCCAGCAAAAAATGGCCGGCTTCTAGCTCCACCACTTTGGCCTGCAGAAAATGCATGCGCCATTTAAATAAAAAAGGGGGACCAAGAAATTTATCGTGCTTGCCCCATAAAATAAGCATGGGTTTAGTAGCTAACACCGCGTGTTGTTGCCACAGCAGCGCGAACCAACGCTCGGAATGTAGTAGCTCTTTCGCTAAATACCAGGTACCCAAACGATCCGTGGGTTTACTTAAAGGTTTTAAATAGTGCTGCTTTAGTTCGGGGGTTAAACTTTTGGTGTTATAAAATCCGCGGGGTAATAAAACCTGGGCCGCTAAATTAAAATATTGGTACAAGAATTTACCCACCATACTCCCAAACAAATGGCTGGCCTCTTTAATGGTCTTATATTTATTTAAAGGCCACAACCAGGAATTTAACACTACCATCCGTTTTACATTTTCCGGAAACTGAATGGCGTAATTCAAGCCAATGGGTCCCCCAAAATCATGCACCACCAAGGTGATATCTTTTAGTTGTAGGTGTTCAATGAGTTGAATCAGGTTTTCGGCGTGGGCGGCGGGAGTATAGGTCCACTTTTTGGGTTTATCCGATAAACCAAAACCTAAATGATCTAAAGCGACGCACCGGTAACGCGCGCTTAACTCTTTAATCAAATACCGGTATATAAACGACCATACCGGCGAGCCGTGCACCATTAAAATTACTTCCTCCCCCTGACCTTCGTCTACATAATGCAACCTTCCCGGATTTAAATCTAAAAAATGCGACCGAAAAGGATACTCTTGTTGGTTCAACCAAGCAATGTCTTTCATTTTAATTATTATGTTAAATAAAGCTTAAAAGAAATCAGAGGAAAGCCGGAGATTATGATATAATTACCAGCAATCTTTATTGTTCTTTATAATACGGAAATATTGCCGTATAAAAACGGTAAAGTAACTTTTTGTGCTCGGTTTAACGCAGGAACTCCCCGGCACTTTAAAAACTGTAAAATGCAGTGGCCATTTCCCGGGTACCACCGTGCTGCATCATCCCGCTGGCGCCAACGGACAAGGAATTCTATTTTCCGGTGATACCATCCAAGTTGCCATGAACCGGCAATCAATTTCTTTTAATACATTCTTATCCCAACTTGCTTCCATTACCCCAAAAGAGAATTTTGGGTATTTGGCAAGTCACGGAAAGTATAAAATCCGAGCGCGTGCACGGGGCATCGGCGGCCCACCTACCCCAAAATGCCCGGCAAGCTTTTGCTAAATCCATTAGCCGGTACCCGCAAATTTTTGCATAAAAAATCCTTACACCGTAACAATGTAAGGATCAAGAAATATTATTTGCTAAATTTTTACGCCGCTATTTCTTAAAACGGAATAATAACTTTAGCGCTAAAGTTTCGGCCCATGTTATAAATGCCTATCCGGTTGGTAGGAGAGGCCTGGTAGTATTCGAAATACTTCAGCCGGTTTAAGTGAGATTGGTAAGCAATATCAAACAAGTTATTTACCTGAAAAAAGAGCTGGCAAAAAACCCTACCGGACTTTTGTTTCACCGAAGTACCCATTCCGGCGTTGATGAGGGTATAACCAGAAGTAGGCGTTTCGGTATTATCTACGGCGTAAATCTTGTTTTGGCGGGCGTAAGCGTCGAGTTCTAATCGGGCGTAAATGCCGGTGTAGGATCCTACGGATTTCCGTAAAGTGCCCCGGATTTCGGACCGGAAATGAAGCGGCAGAATAAACGGTAAATACTTGGCGCTGTTGCCGTATTGTTCAATGAGCTTATCATTCTTATTCAATCCGTTTACGTAAGCCAGGCTGTTATTAAAGTTTAGCCATTTCAACGATTTTGGGTGCAGGTTTAAGGTAAACTCCCCGCCGTAAAGTTGCGCCTTAGATTGCTGGTATTTATAAGTCAGGTTGCCTTGCTCATCCAGTACGGGTCGGCCTTGCGCATCACTTAGCCGCGCTTGGAAAATATAATTACTGATCCGGTTATCAAATAATTCCACACTGACATCCAGGTTTTCGAGGTAAGCTAAAAAGCTGATGTCTTTTTGAAAATTAAACTCCGGCACGAACTCCCGGTTACCTTGGTACCGGATATGAGCACCCGGATCTAAGCCATTAGAACCTACTTCGTTGATGTTAGGAGAACGGTAACCCCGGGCTAAATTAGCTTTAAATAACAAGCGTTCCGATAAATTATAAGTGCCGCCAATACTACCCGAAACCCCGTGGTACTGATGCGTAAACGCCGGGAATTGCCGGTAAGCTCCCGGCACGGTAGCAGCTACGCGCTGGCCAAAGCCGGCCGCATCTACGCCGGTGTAAAAGTCGTTCCAGGTTAAATGGCGGGTATCGTACCGGATGCCACCCGATACATCAAACTTGCCGAAGCTTTTCTTGGTAAATACGTAAGCGCCAATGTCGAACAAGGTATAATCCGGAATAGGAAAATCGGTGGCATCTTTATTTTGGTTGTTTTGCAGCATTCCGTTTACGCCTACCGAAGTTTCTAAAGCGTGCCAGGTCGGCAAGTTATAGCGTAAATCGTAGTTTAAGGTGTTTAGCACCAGAAATAAAGCGGCTTTGTCCGGGAGGGTAGGAAACAAGTACTCGCGCCGCCGGCTTTGCTGAAAACCTACGGTAGCATTGAGGTTACCCTGACCGATTATTAATTGATTATGCGTATAAACCCGGTAATACTGAATGGCCTGGTGCAAGGTGCCAATGTCGTAGGTTTTTAACTCGCCTTCCGGTACCAAAGGCCGGTTTTTAATATCATCTTGGCTGCCTTCCAGGATTGGTTTGGTAAATTGGCGGCTCAAAGAATCGCGGCTGCCATCCGGAATTTCCTGCATGTTATCGTACAAGGTGGCCGAAATCTGCGAAAAGCCCCAGGCTTTATCTACCCGGATGGTGCCACTTACATTATATTCGCGGTAACCGCTGCCGTATACCAAGCCATCTACTTTATTCCGGTAATTATGCGCCCGTTTCTGGGTGCCGCGTAAGTAATACGTCCAGCCATTATTGTTATACGATACTCCCAGCGAGGTACCAATTAATCCGTTGTTGCTGTGTAAATCGGTTAATAAATCGCCTTTTACTTTGCCATCCACTCCTTTGGGTACCGCCGGAATCATGTTGATCACTCCGGCCAATGCATCGGAGCCGTAGGTGAGACTGGCCGGACCTTTTACTACTTCGGCTCTTTCAATGCCGTACTGATCTACTTCGGTACCGTGTTCATCGCCCCATTGCTGCCCTTCCTGCCGGATCCCATCGTACATGTTTAACACCCGGTTATACCCTAAACCCCGGATAAAAGGCTTGGAAATGTTGGGACCGGTGGTGGTGGCGCTTACGCCGGGTACCCCTTTTACAATGGCATCAATTATATTGGAGTTTACATTGATATTAATTTCTTTTTTAGAAATTGTGGCAATGGGGATAGGGCTTCTTTTAACTTCGGTGGCCCGGGTAACGCCCGTAACTACCACTTCTTCCAGGCGCGACGTAATTTCTTTCAAGGTAAAATCAACGGTAACGGTTGCCCCGGAAGTTAAAGTAGCCGAAGCTTTTTCAGCCTGGTAGCCAACGCTCGAAGCGCCCACTTCAACGGTGCCGGCCGGCACATTTTTAATTTCGTAATATCCTTTGTCGTTAGAAGTTGCCCCTAAACGCGTACCAACAATACCGATGGAAGCATAGGAAAGTGGTTCCCCGTTAGATATTACTCGCCCTTTAATTATCCCGTTTTGGGCGTAAACGCTACCAACAGTTAACAACATTAAAAACAGCGTAAAAGGAAACTTCATAAGCAGGTACAGTTGTGTAGGTAAAATATAAACTCAAAATAAACCAAATATAAACTTCAATATTTTATTTAGAAAAAATATAGTAAATCGAGCATAAAAAATTGTAAATGTTTGAATAAAATCCGGATGGAAACTGAAAAAAAAGTTTTGGCTATCTAATTTCTTAGATTTTGCTTAAACAGCCGAGTTATAATTAACTTTAAAAAAAGCTACTTCCTTAACATTTAACCGTCCAGCCCACCCGGAAACAGTTTATTGCTAGATGCCAGGATAAGCTTTCTCGTAAACAGCGAATCGTCTATTGTGTTTCATTATCAAGCCCATAGGATAAGCATACTGACCCTAAATTTTTCTAGTGTTAGAGATCGTGTTGTCTATAGCACTGTTGCTCGTTTAAACTCAAAAAGTTAAACCTTGCTTTAAAGGAAAGTAGGGAAAAATTAACGGGACGTTAGATCTTTATTAAGTTACTAGATGTTCCTAAGCTGTTTTTATTAAACTATACGGATTCGGGATTTAAGCTTTGCGGTTTCGTATAAAATAGTACAACCGATGGGGGATTAAAGTGGTAGCTCCCAACCTAATAACGAACCCCGTGGCTAAAATCCAGTCGCAGGATATGACTTACGAATACAACAACAATAACTTAGCTATTAAGATTACCACCAAAAACACCAGCCGGCGTAGTTAATCGCAAACGTAAATCATTTAAGTTATTGAATTTCAGCTAAATAATAGTTACTACTTACTGTTCCCGGTAGCGGAACCAGGGTTACCTACTTCGGGCATCACTAAATTGGGGCTCAGGCTATCTTCTTCGTGGTAATCTAATTCTTTATGAAAGGTTTCTTCTAATCGCGATAAGGCCCATAAAGCTACGGCTACAATTAAAGCTCCCACCATTACCGCGCCAGCCGTTAGGCCAAAATGGGCTTTGGCGAACACAAATAAGGCCGAAATAGGAATCACCGAAGCCCGCACTAGGTTGGGTACGGTAGTTGCCACCGTGGCCCGCAGATTAGTGCCAAATAACTCGGCCGCAATGGTGATGAACAAGGTCCAGTAACCGTTAAAAAAGCCTAAAGCCGCGCAAAAAAAGTAAAAGGTAGTTAAGCTTTGCGTTTTCGCCAGTAAATACACCAGCATTAAGGCGTACGAACCCAGCAAAAAAATCAGCATGCCTATTTTGCGGCTTTGAAATCGCTGGCTTAGGTACCCCGATACTAAATCGCCGGCTACCTGCCCGGCAAAGGCCAGCATCACCGCTTTACCCGCCACAATAGGTTCCGTAACGCCCAGAGCCGCGCCAAACTCCGGCGAAAAAAAGATGAGTACCCCGGATACAAACCAAATGGGCGTACCAATTAAAATAGAATACAGGTATTTGGTAAAGCGCGCCCCGCTGGAAAACAGCATGAAGAAATTACCGCGCGGCACTTGTTTATTTTTTAAATGCAGAAATACCCCGGATTCAAACACCCGTACCCGCATTAAAAGCAAGATCAAGCCTAAGCCACCGCCCACAAAATACGAAATGCGCCACTCAAAAGTAGCGGCCACAAAATAAGCCAGAATGGCCCCGAACACCCCCGTAGTAGCCACCAGGGTAGTGCCCCAGCCCCGGATTTCTTTAGGTAATATTTCGGCTACCAAGGTAATGCCAGCCCCTAACTCGCCGGCTAAACCAATACCGGCAATAAACCGCAAAGGCAAATACTGTTCGTAAGAAGTAACAAAACCGTTGGCAATGTTGGCCAGTGAGTACAACAAGATAGAACCAAATAATACCGAAAGACGTCCTTTTTTATCGCCCAGAATACCCCACAAAATACCCCCGATCAGCATGCCGGCCATTTGCATATCCAGGATCAGCAAACCTTTGGTAAATAGCTCGTCTTGGGCTAAACCTAAATCTTTCAGACTGGGTACCCGCACAATGTTGAATAAAAACAAATCGTACATATCTACCATGTAACCTAGGGCAGCTACAATTACGGGCACTTTTAAAAGTTGCTTGAGGGGAGAGCTGGATGTCATGCTGCAGAGTTTAGTACCGGATGAAATAGAATGATAAATTTTAAATTTTTCGCGCTTTTATAAGCGGGACAAAGTTAAGCCGCCGTCCACCATTAAGACCTGGCCGGTAGAGTAAGGAAAATAGCCCGTAGCTAAAGCCGCTACCGCTTTCCCGACGTCTCCGGCTTCGCCCCAACGTTTTTGCACGGTTAAGCCATTCGCAATTAAATTATCGTATTTCTCGGTTACCCCGGCGGTCATGTCGGTTTTAATGATACCGGGTCTTACTTCGTAAACCGGAATGTTGTATTCGCCCAACCGGGCGGCAAATAGTTGGGTAGCCATACTAACGCCGGCCTTCGCCACGCAATATTCGCCCCGGTTGACTGAAGCCACCGTCGCCGAAACAGAAGACACGTTTACGATGCAACCTGAAAATTCCGGATTTTGGGAAGTTTGTTCTATCATCCAGTTGGCAACGGCTTGGGTCAAAAAATAAGGGCCTTGCAGGTTAGTGGTAAGCACGTGGGTAAAACTTTCTTCGGTGGCTGCCAGAATATCTTTTCTTTCTTTGGGCGCAATGCCGGCATTGTTTACCAGCACGTGCAAGGCATTAAAGTTCGTTTTAATTTCCTGGAGCATCCGCAACCGGTCCGAGGCTAAAGCCACATCAGCCTGGCAATAAATTACTTTAACCCCGTATTGGTGTAAGTCGGCAATTACTTCGGTAATGGCTTCGGCGGGACGTACGCCGTTGATGGCCAGATCAAACCCAGCCTGGGCTAATTGCGTGGCAATACCTAATCCAATCCCCCGGCTACCACCCGTTATTAAAGCTACTTTTCTCATGAGATTTTAATAAATCCGGAATAATAATCTATTTAAATAGGCAGTTTCGCGGGGCTCACTTACCATTTTTAGTCTGTTAAACCCTCTAAAAACAAGAAGAAAGCGATCTGTCTTACTATGTACGAATTGCTTCGCTGAAATTAGTTTAGAATATACTTTATCCTATCGTGCCGATTACCAGCAGTCGATCTATCGAACAACCAATAACTACTTATATTCTATGGACTGTAGTCTGCCTTACAGTGGACTATAAACTGTTGTCCATGGTCTATGGACCGTGGACTATGGACTAAATCACAACTCCGGCACGTCTACCCAGCAGCGTTTGGCCCAACTTTCCAAGCCTTTTTCGGCTAGCTGTACGCCTTTGGCTCCTTCGCGTAAGTCCCAGGGGAAAGGCGTATCTTTTACCACGTGCTTTAAAAATAATTCCCACTGCACTTTAAAGGCATTTTCAAAAACTTCCTGTTCGGGTACTTTTGCCCAACCTTCCATAAAGTTAATGGGTTGCGCAATGTCCGGGTTCCAGACGGGTTTAGGCGTATTGCCGTAATGCTGGGTATAACACTCCCGTAAACCAGCCACCGCTGATCCTTTAGTGCCATCTACCTGCAAGGTGAGCAAATCATCGCGCCGGACGCGCACCGTCCAAGAGGAATTGAAATGGGCAATAATGCCGTTTTCCAGTTCAAAGGTGGCGTAGGCCGCATCGTCGGCGGTACATTGATAAGCGTGTCCGCTTTCGTCGATCCGTTCTTTGATGTGGGTAGCTCCCAGGCACGAAACCGCTTTTACTTTCCCGAAGATATGATCGAGCACGTAGCGCCAATGGCACAGCATGTCCACGATAATGCCGCCGTCGTCTTCTTTGCGGTAATTCCAGGAAGGGCGCTGGGCCGGAATGGTGTGGCCTTCGAAAACCCAGTAGCCAAATTCGCCGCGGACGGATAATATTTCGCCGAAAAAATCATTCTGGATTAAGCGTTTTAATTTAAGCAGACCCGGCAACCATAATTTATCTTGTACTACGCCATTTTTAATGTTGTTTTTTTGACAAAGCTCATACAGCTCTAAAGCTACTCCGGTACTCACGGCGGTGGGTTTTTCGCAGTACACGTGTTTGCCGGCTTTTACCGCTTGCCGCACGCCATCCGCCCGGCGGCCGGTTGTTTGGGCATCAAAGTAAATTTGGTACTGCGGATCTTGCATGACACTATCCAGGTCGGTGGTAAATTGGGTTACGCCCGATTGTTCCGCCAGCTTTTGCAGTTTAATGGCATCGCGGCCCACTAAAATCGGGTCCGGCACGATAAATTCGGCGGCGCTAACTTTTACCCCACCTTGCTTTATTATTTCGACAATGGAACGCATTAAATGTTGGTTGGTGCCCATGCGGCCGGTTACCCCGTTCATGATAATACCTACGCGGTGGATAGTGGGAGTCATGCTTTACTTAGTTAAGAGTTAAGAGTTGTTAGTTATAATATCAGTTGTATTTAAAGCTGTTTATGAGGCACTTATTTCTTGGTATTATGGGTGTAGATTTGTAGCATTTGGCTGATTTGCTCGTTGTTGGTAATGGCGTAAGTGGGTTTAGGGTGTTGCGCATCCCAGGCCAGAAGTTTCGGCCGGTCTTCTACGGTTACAAAGCTTTCGTCAAACAAGCCGTTAGTTTTTTTTACCTGATTGGGGTCCAGGTTTAGGTGTTTAACTAAAAAGGCGTAGGCGGCCTGGCGTTTACTGCTGCCGTAATCGTGGCCTTCGTCGGGCAGGTGCACATTTTGCGCGAGGTTTTCTTTGCCGTAATACTTATATATGTTTTGAACGTAAGGAAATTCTACGGCCGGCGTGTTTTTGGTCCAGTCTTTCCCGTCCGAAACCAGCAATAAAGGGCGGGGAGCGGCTAAGGCGGCAATTTCTACGTTGCTGGTTTGGTGGCGCGCGCTTTTATGCACCGGCATGCCGCTTTCGCAATTACAACCGCCAAAAAAGTGCGCCGATACCATTACTACCGGCACCGAAACCGCAATTCGTTTATCTAGAGCCGTGAGCAATATGGTTTGGGTACCGCCGCCCGACTCGCCGGTTACGCCCAGCCGTTTAGGATCTACTTTAGGCAGAGATAGTAAAAAATCAATGGCCCGCCTGCCATTATTTATTTGCAAGGTTAAGGCTTTGGGGTGAACCTGGGGTACTTGGTGGATGCCTTGATCCGATTCGCCGTAGCCCAGCATGTCGTAAGTAAAAACAATGGCTCCCAGGCGGGCCAAAGTAGCGCAGCGCTTCTGCACCGACTCGTGAAAACGGCCCATGGTTTTAGGATCGCTGGAGTGGCCGTGCGGTGATAAAATAGCCGGGTAAGAAGATTTAACCCGGGTGGGCCGGTACAAATTGCCCGTAACAAAGAAACCCGGGAAACTCTCGAAAGCTACGTTCTCCACGGTGTACCCGGCGTAAACGCGCTTGCTGTGCACTATAGGCTTTAAAGGATTTTTACTGGGTAAATGGGTAAATTCTCCGCCAGTAATAATTCCTTGCCGGATCAGGGCGGCTCTTTTTTCCCAGGTTGCTTTATCGTGGTACGTGGCGGCAAACTTTGCCAAGGCGGCTCTTCCTTCGGCTTCGGTAAAGTAAGCGCCGCGGCACAGCATCGATTCATCTACTTTCTCCTGCGCCATTAAGGGCGAACTTAAAAAAAAGCCTAAAGTTAATAGCAGAACCGATTGGCGAAAAGAACGTTTCATTTTCCGGAATAGTAAAGTTTTAAAGGATAGATGCACAGTTAACCTGAAAAATGTAAAAATGTAAAAGATTGATTCTTACCGCTGCTAACCAAAGTTACCGGTACGCTTATCCGGACCTAGTGCTTTACTTACTCTTATTGCCCAAACTGCTAAGCATGCTGCCGGTACGCTTCCGTTATTTTTTTTAAAAATTGATGCTGGTCTTGTTGCCAGTAAAGGGTAGAGAAAATTTCTACTTCGTGATAGCCGGTAAAACCGGTTGCTTCTACCCATTCCCGGATTTGCTTTAAAGGTATGCAGCCCTCGCCCATTAAGCCCCGATCGTTTAGCATATCTAAGGTGGGCGTTTTCCAATCACAGATGTGAAAAGCGCTTAAATGGTGGTTGGCCGCGCAGCGTTTAAGCTGGTTTTCCAGATCCGGGTCCCACCACAAATGGTACACGTCCACGGCAATGCCCACCTGCGGCGAGTTGATGGCTTCGGCCAGGTCGTTGGCTTGCGCTAAAGTGTTTATGGCCGAGCGATCGCCGGCGTACATGGGGTGCAAAGGCTCAATGGTTAATTTTACCCCGGCGGCGGCCGCGTGGTCCAGACAAGCTACAATACCATCCTGAATTTGCTGCCGGGATTCGGTTAAAGGTTGACCGGGTGCGGAACCGCAAACCAATACTACCATGGGAGCACCCAAAGCTTCGGCTTCGTCGATCGCTTTAAAATTATCCGCGATGGCTTTTTGCCGGTCGTTAGCGCTTAAAGCCGGGAAAAAGCCGCCCCGGCACAACGAAACTACTTCCAGGTTTAAGTCGCGGAGCAGATTACCCGTTTGCCGGATATCCCGGCCCGTTAAAGCATCGCGCCAAACCGTTATGCCGCCCACACCAGCTGCGGCAAACTCCCGGGCCGCCGTTTCAAGGGACCAGGGTTTGGTGGTGATGGTGTGCACGCACAAGCGTTTTAAATCTTTTATTGCTGCCGCCATTATTGCACGCCGTTGTAAAAAGTATAGTAGGGTTCTTGTTGAATGATTTTCTGCAGGTACAGCGCCACTTCCCGGATATGATAATCGCCCCACATGCTGGATTCACCCCGGGGAATAGCGCTACCCTCCGGCACGTAATCCCAACCGTTGGGCCAATGGTACACGGAATGCAACAAAATACCCTGGTGGTTCGGATCAATGCTCAGGTAAGGTTCCTGCAGTAACGTTTGTACCACCGTTAAACCAGCTTGCCAGTAAGTATTCCCGGCCTCGGTTTGGCCGCGTTGTTGCAGCAGCCGGCCTAATCGTAATAATCCTTGCGCGCCAATGGCGGCGGCCGAAGCATCCACGGGTTCCTGGTTGTTAAACGGATCAGCGGGTTGGTCGAGGTAATGGCCTAGTTTAGGTAAGTTTGGCGCCCCGGTATCCCAGTAAGGCACGCCATCAAGCGGGGTATGAGCCATATAAAAATCGCAGGTGGCCGTGGCGGCTTTCAGCATAAAAGCTTCTATTTCTTGTCGGCCACCCAAAGCAGCTAACGCATCATCCGGTAGCGTATTCAAAAATTCGAGTTCTTCGGCGAAGCCGCACATGGCCCAGGCTAAACCGCGGGTCCAGGTGCTGAAACCGGTATAACCTTGCTGCGAGTTGGGGGCCCGGTAATTGCCGTCCCGGGTATTAAAAATGCTTTCGTGGGCCGTGCGGCCCCAAATGTCGTAGGAATCGCGGCCTTCGCCGTAGTACACCGAATATTGCGCGGTAGCCTGACAGTGCAGTAAAGCCCGTTCGAGTAAATTGATTTTAACGTCGTTTTCGGCCTGTAACACGTGCCCCAGTTGGTGACTCACCATTAAGGCCCGGCAAGAGCGGATGGTATCCACGAACAAAGAATGCGGCCCGTTAAACGAAAAAATAAAGCCCCCGTTTTTTATAGGCGTCCAGCGGCTGGCTTGTACTGCCCCGGAGATCTTCAGGGCTAGTTCGTAAAAGTTTTTCTCCCACTCGTTGTACTCGGTTTTGCCTTCGCGCATTAACCGGAGCAGGTTGCCGTAAGTGCTTACGTTGTTAAAGCCGTGGTCGTGGACGCCCATGTGGCTCACGTGCGGCGCCATTAGTTGCAAGGTTTTATTTCGGCCCGAATTTAAGAATTCCGGTTCGCCGGTGGCATCAAACTGCAAAATAGCGGAGCCAAACTGAAATCCCTGGGTCCATTCGGTCCAGCCGCGGGTAGTGTATTGCCCTTGCACGGTAAACACCGGGGAGCCTTGGCTGGTATCGTAATGCTGCTCTATATTTTTAATTTTCTCGCCGGATAGCTCCCAAAATTTCTGTAGTAAAGGCTGCAGATCGGCGACTCGTAAATCTTTTTTAATTTGCATCATTCCGGGAAAGTATTTGGGAAAGGTTAGTGCCTAAATTTTTTGTTATAATGAACCCGCTAACGCCGTAAATCTTAACCGGTCGGAAGATAAGCCAAGAATTCTCAAATTTTCTTGTGGGGCGAACAGCCATTTACCCGCCAAATCTTCCCGTCGGTTTTGGTATAAAGGTATAGATCGTGGTTGAGCCCCACGCCAAACCGCAGGTCGGTTTTGCGGTGGCCGGTAATTTCCTGGAAAGTAGCGGTTTTACCCGCGAACTGGAGGGTAAATTCCTGGATAGGCGCTTGCTGACCTAATTTTAATTGGCTATTTTCCACGAAAAATACGCGACCACTCACGATATCGCCAAAAATGTATTTGTTTTTTAAAGCCGGAATATTGCCCGAGTAAACAAATCCCGCCGAAAAAGCATTGCCCTCGTCGTGGTCGAATTGTACCACGGGGTAGGTGTAATTATATTGGGCGTCATCGGCCGGTAGCGCGTACACTTTGTCCATTTTACCTTGATAATGGAGTAAAAAAGTACCTTCGCGGGCGGGCCAACCGTAATTAGCGCCGGCTTTCCCCATATTTAATTCTTCGATGTTGGCTAAACCAATATCCGAAATTAACATTTTACCGTCCGGTGACCAGTAGATGCGGTTGGGGTTGCGAAAGCCGGTAGCAAAGATTTCCCCGAGCGTATTCGGATCATTATCCTGCGCAAACGGATTAATGGCCGGAATGCCGTAATGGCCGTTTTTGCTGTTATTTCCCCGCGGGTCAATGCGTAAAACGGTACTCCAGACAGTTTTATTGGAATTGCACAAGAAAGAATATTTCTGTTCGGCCGCGCCGCCATCGCCCACGCCAATGTATAATAAGCCGTATTCCGGGGAACCGGGTTTCGCAAACGGGTTAAACGTTATTTCCTGCACGCCGTGGATTTGATTCACCATGTTCACGCGCAGCAGCTCGCGGCCTTTGCCGGCAAAAACCGGGGCCTGGGGCTTAGGTAAATGCCACTCGGTTACTACCCATTGCAAGGCTACTTTAATGGAATCAGCGTAAGCAAAATCGGCCGGCGCGGTATTGGCTTTTTCGGTGTGGGTAGTGTAAAACAAGCCATTTTTATAAAATTCCGGGTGAAAGGCGTAGCTGCCCAAGCCCGTAGCTAATCCAGGCGTCGGAATAAAGGCGGGCCGCTCCCGGCTCATATCCAGGTACTCTCGTAAAGTAGTACCTGCCATTTCGTACAACTTACCGCGCAAATCCTGAATAAATACCCGCTTTTTTTTACCCGGTAAAACCACCATGGTATTAATGCGGGCCAGTGGTATTTTATCGGAGGTAACAGGGGCGGTCGTAACGGGTTCGAGGCTTAGGAGTAATTCCGACTTGGGAATTTTAGTGGGGATCGGGTCCGGCAGAGGAGCACCCAGTTTAACGGTATTTTCATCCCCGGCGGCTGCGGGTTGCTGGGCGTGCAGGTACGCCAGTAAATCTTGTACATCCTCCGGCGATAAAGCGGTAAAAGCCGGCATTACTTGTTTGTATTCTGCCACCAGCTTAGTAGCGCGCGCGTCGCCGGATTTAATTACCTCCGGGGCATTAGGCACAAATTTTAGGAGCCATTCTTTGGTGGTGCGGGTAGTAACGCCCGCCAGGTTAGGACCAATACCTTTTTGCTCAAAATTATGGCAGGCCGTGCAGTTACTTTGAAACAACTGCTTCCCGTGAATCAAAACGTGCTCGTCGGTGGAATACACCTCTTTCGACGGTTTTTGGCCAGACGGTGCTGGAGCAGAAGCAGGGGTACTGGTTATAGAAACCGGTTTATCAGCCGAAACTTGGGCGGTTGCCTGCATTTTTGTATCCGCATTTTTATTACTGACGCAGGCCGGCAAACCCGCCACTAACCCTAAGGCAACTAACGCGGCCAAAATCGTTTTTAGGTTTTGTTTTTTGATGCTGTCCCCAGTTACCCTCATCCGGTCTTTGCTCATAAATAATGTTATTAGGTGCTGTTGCTAAGTATTATAAATCGTTGCGGGATGAAAGAACTTCTCCGTTGGTACGACCACCTCTTTTTAGAAAATGCCTCCATAATAGTTAAAAAACCGGAGAATCTTAAAAATTAAGTTTAGTAATTTTCAGGATAACCTTTATTAAGAAGACTGCTATTATGCTAAACCTTAAGAATTAGTGAGTTTGGCCGGTAATCAAATCCAGAAATTTATTCCGGACTACGCGGGAGTATCAGTCCGGAAAATTTTAAATTTATGTAGTTATGCAGGTTCCGCGCTTAGCAATTTAAATTGAAGCGGTTTGTGTCGGGGCATAAAACAAAATAAAGGAAGTTTCCGATTTATCGTTAAAACTAAAAATCTAAGCTTTTTCTGGCCGCCAACTTAAAGGTGGAACCTTTGGGCATGAACCTGCTGATTATTTAAAATAGTCTACTTTGGTAGTTTCCGTTCTAATGGCCGGAAGTAACAGAATATCGGCGATAGTTTAGGAATTGCATAAAAACGCTTTCTACCTTTACCAAGTACACGTGTTTACCCGTAAGAGGATTCGCTGAAAATTAACCGTACGTCCCACCGTAGTCTTATTATTTGCCGATGCAGGAAGCAGAAGAAAACAACCCGAATACTCCGGGTAAACAAAATAATCCGGAACCAAAAGATATTTACGTGATTGGCATTGGTACCTCGGCCGGGGGCTTGCAAGCCTTGCACGTTCTTTTTCAGCACATTCCCCTGGATAGTGTGGCGTACGTGGTGGTGCAGCATTTAGCGCCGGACCACCGCCATTTTCTCGCCGATTACTTAAGCCGCGAAACTGTTCTGGAAGTAGTAGAAGCCCGCGACAACCTGCCCGTAGAAGCAAATAAGGTTTACGTTATCCCGAATAATAAACAAATTACCATTAGCCACAATACTTTATACCTCAACGAGCGGCAACCAGAAATAGTAGTTCAGAAAACCATTAACACCTTTTTTATTTCGCTGGCCCAGGATAAAGGCAATAAAGCCATCGGCATTATATTGTCCGGCACCGGAAACGATGGGGTAGAAGGCATTGCCGCCATTAAGAAAGCCGGCGGATTGGTATTGGTGCAGGATCCTGAAACAGCTAAGTTCGATGGCATGCCGCGCCATGCCATGCAAGCGGGTTACGTGGACTTGGTTTTGCCCCCGGAACTCATGCCCGAGGAAATTTTTAATTTTACGAAAATAGAACCGCTTACCCACTCGCTGACCGAAATCATAGAAGGCAAAAACGAAGAAATCCTTACTCAGATTTTAGACATGGTGCACAACCGCACCGGTATGGATTTTAGCAACTACAAGCGGCCCACCATTATCCGGCGGGTATCGCGCCGCATGGCCATTGTTAATTTGCTGAAACTAGCGGATTACCTGGATTACTTACAGCTCCATACCGAAGAAATTGAAACCTTGAGCAAAGAATTTTTAATTGGCGTCACTAAGTTTTTCCGCGACCAGGAGGCATTTACCGTTCTCCAGCAAAAAATAATTCCGAGCCTGGTAGAAGAAAAAAAAACAGGAGACCAATTGCGCATCTGGGTGGCCGGCTGCTCTACCGGCGAAGAAGCTTACTCGCTGGCTATTTTAATCCGGGAGTACCTGAACGTGGCAGAAAAAGAGCTGGAAGTTAAAATTTTCGCTTCTGACATTGACCGCGATGCCCTGGAATTTGCCGGGCGCGGTTTGTATTTGGCCAGTAGTTTACCCGAAGTATCGGAGCAACGATTACACGAATTTTTTGTGCCGGAAGAAGGCAAGTTCCGGGTTCGTTCGCAGATCCGCAAAATGGTTATTTTTGCTCCGCACAATATCATCAGCGACCCTCCTTTTAGCAAAATGGATTTGGTAAGCTGCCGCAACATGCTGATTTACCTGAACCCAATGCTGCAGAAAAAGGTAATTGTTAAATTTCATTATGCTTTGCGGCAAGGCGGCTACTTGTTTCTGGGCTCCAGCGAGAGCGTAGGCGACATGAATAACTTTGTGGAAGTAAATAAAAAATGGAAAATATTCCGCAACATTGAGCAGTCGCGCCCCTTGGGTTTAGAAAATTTTCTGAGCGTTACCAACCGCAAAGCTGTACTACCCAACCTGCCGGTTTACTCCCGCGAGGTACACCCGAAAGTAGCCCTGAATCATCTTACGGCGGAATCGTTAAACGAAACCATGCTGGATGAATTTGGCCTGGCGGCCGTTTACATCGACGAGAATTTTGAAGTAATTCACGCCTCGGGTAATTATACCAAGTTCCTGACCTTGCCCAGCATGGTGCTTACCATGAACATTTTAAAAATGGTGCCCGCCGATTTGGCTCTTAACCTGGGTTCGATCTTGCGAAAAGCCGTGCGTGATAAAGAAAAAATGCGGATTAACAACGTGGTTATTCGCGATAATGGCGCTTTGCGCCACCTGAACTTAATCATAAAACCGTACCTGGAAGATAAAAGATTGGTGCAAAAGTTTATTCTGGTGCTTTTTAGTGAGCAAGAACCCGAACCGCTCCTGGTAAGGGACCCCGCTGAATATTGGAACGAGCCCCAGAACGAAGGCCGCATTGCCGAACTCGAAACGGAGTTGCAACATACCAAAGAAGATTTACAAGCCGTGGTAGAAGAACTCGAAACAGCCAACGAAGAACTGCAAAGCACCAACGAAGAATTACTATCGTCGAACGAAGAACTGCAAAGCACCAACGAAGAACTGCAATCGTTAAACGAAGAACTGCACACCATCAACGCCGAGCACCAGTATAAAATTAAAATTTTAACCGAGCTCGACGATGATTTAAATAATTACTTCCGGAGTACCAATATCAGCCAGATTTTTCTGGACCGGAAACTCATGATCCGGAAATATACGCCCGCCGCTACCCGCCAGATTAACTTAATAGAAAGCGACATTGGCCGTTCGATCTACCACATTTCCAATAATTTGAGTTACAATGGGCTCCTGGAAGATATCAAGCAGGTAATCGCTAAAACCATAACTATTGAGAAAGAAGTGCAGGATAAAGATGGTGTTTGGTTCCAGATGCGGATTATGCCTTACATTACCCAGGATGGCAAGATTGATGGGGTCATCATTATCTTCGTGGAAATAAACGAGCTTAAAAACCTGCATTTACTCCGCACCGGTATTCTGGATAGCTCCGTTCATATGATTCAGGCTTTTGAAGCCCTCCGCAATGAGGCCGGTAAAATTATTGATTTTAAATGGACGCTGGTAAACCGGAAAGCGCAGGATTATTTAGAAAGTAACGAAACGGAATTAATTGGCAAACGTTTTAACAAGCTGTTTCCGAGCAATTTACGCTCCGAGTTGTTCGATAAACTGGTGCCCGTAGTGGAAACCGGCCAGATTCTGGACACCGAAATAGTACAGCAGCAGCAAGGGCCCGCCCATTATTTTCATTTAATCGCGGTAAAACTAAACGATGGTTTAGTACTTACCCTGGAGGACATAACGGTACGGAAACAAGCCGAACAACAGCTTTTGCAGCAAGCCGAAGAAATCCGGATCAGCGCCGAACGGTTTCGGTTGCTTTCCGAAGCTATCCCGCTGCCTACCTGGACTTCTCTGCCCGATGGTTCTACCAATTCGTTTAATCAAAACTGGCACCAGTACACCGGTCTAACGCTCGCCGAAAGCTTGGATTGGGGCTGGACCCAGGTCATTCATCCGGATTACCGGGAGCAAGTGGCGCAAGCCTACCGCGCCGCCATGCGTACCGGCGAAACCTACCGGATCGAAGCCTTGATGCGCCGCCACGATGGTATTTACCGCTGGCACTTGAATTACGCCGTACCGCACCGCAACGAAGAAGGCCACATAACCTTGTGGATCGGCACCGCTACCGACATTCACGAACACAAAATGTTTGTGCAGGAAATGGAAGAAAACCGTTATTTTATTAAGCAGGTAGCCGAAACATCTCCCGACTTTATTTACGTGTACGATTTACTGGAGCACAAAGACGTGTATGTAAATCGCAACCTTGCCCAAATGATGGGCTACCAACCAGACACCATGCCGGCAGAGGAGGAATTTATTTTATTTAAAATAATGCACCCCGACGATGTGCCCCAGGTAAAAGCATTTTTTCAACAAGCCAAAGAGCCCGTAAATCCGGAGATCAACGAAATAGTTTACCGCCTGGTAGATGGCGCGGGTAATATCCGGTGGCTCCGCGACCGGTCTACTATTTTTAAAAAAGGCAGCAATGGCGAACCGCTGCAAATTGTAAGTGTTGCCCAAGATGTAACCGAAGCCGTTGTTAGTCAGCAAAAGTTGCGTTCCGAAAAAGAGTTTTCGGAGAATCTGTTGGATAACAGCATAGATGGCATTGTGGCATTTGATCGAGCTTGCAACATTACCGTCCGGATTATT
>Ga0181471_100087_pt1 | contig 22957 bp, 18 predicted proteins | sample InSIn5gowninarea_FD_119083 | JGI IMG/M metagenome (GOLD analysis project Ga0181471, IMG submission 119083) | Clean room microbial communities from NASA Spacecraft Assembly Facility at Jet Propulsion Laboratory, Pasadena, California, USA -... ...
CTGGTTGACTCCGATCGATAGCGCAAAGCTTGTTAGGTACGATACCGGGACAAAAAGGCCCCATTCAAGCATGAAGGTTGCTGCAACGACGAGTGTGAATGTCGGATCTCGGAAGATCATCGGGTCGGGGAGCAGGTTGGCTTTCGTGATTGGTCGCTTTGGCGGGAGACGGCTGCGGATAAAGACGTTTGCGCAGACTGCGAGGGGCACGCTTATCAGCGCGAGGATGCGTTGAGCCCAGGACCAGCCGATGCCGGGGGTGTCGAAGAGGCGTTGAAGCACAAGGGGGAAAATGATACCGCCAAGAGATCCGCCGACACAAGCTATGCCTGTGAATGTGCCGCGGGAGCGGTAGAACCAGTGGCCTACGGCGGCTATGCTTGGCGTGAATACAAGGGAGGTGCCTGTGCCGCCGAGGATGGAGAAGACGAGGACGAAATGCCAGTATTGTGTACACCATGAGAGAAGGAGGAAGGTTAGGAAGAGGAGTAGGGTGCCGGCTGCGACCAGAAGGCGAGGACCGTAGGAGTCGAAGAGAGGTCCGACTTGTATGCCTAGGAAGAACGAGAGGAAGGCATAGATGCCGAAAATCCAACCTATGGTGGACTCGGATTGGCCGGCGAGCTGATGTGTGGTGAGGTAGGCGTTATATGTCGAGAGGGTATTCATGAAGCCGAGACTCATAAGACAGCCACAGAAGGAACCGAAGACAACGAGATAAGCTTGACGACCCCCTTCAGGGTAAGTATTGCCCAGAGCATCCGTTGAAACCCGGGAGAGATTGTTCTCCGCATCGACGGGCGTTTGGGTTAAAGTCGAGGATGACGATGTCGAAGATGGAGTACGTTGCAACCCCGTCGTTGGTTTCTCGCTGTGAGTTTCATTTTCTTGCTGTTGTTGATTGTTGGCCGACGTAGTCCATACTTCGTTCTTCTCCGTGGGTACTTGTGCGTCATGGTTGGGACAGGTGGCCAACGTTACCTGACTGTCAGCTACATTTCGTGGATGGTCCGGAATTGACACAACAGGAGCAAAGGGTGCTGCTATTGAACTGGCAGGTATGTTGGGTGAGGAGAGAGGTTTCTCGACTATGAGCTGTGGATTGAATGTTGTCATTTATACGGGAATGGCTTGTCAACGAGACACTGGTTTGTGGTCGACTTCTTCCTACTGTACGTCTTGGAAATGGTAAGCCAAAGATTTAGGTGAACGCTGGCTCGTCTGGCTGTAGCAGTTGCAGACGACAATTGAGTGTTTTTTTAGACAGTCTGCTCACCGCATCATGATTGTCATGATCTTCAGACATTTTCGTGCCTCCCAAAACTATGTAATAAGGTCGCTCATGTCCGTGCCGTGGATATAAAGGTCAAAGTGAAGGATTTCTACAGGTCAGTACTTTTTCCTATTGATGAAGATTTGCCGAGGCAGGCCCGTCGGCAACAGCCTTGTGAGGTAAAGTAGGAAGCGAAGTACTGACCTTGTACGGAGTACGTTGACGCGAAAGTCAAAGCTTGGATGACTAGGTGAATTATTTGTATTCGAAATATATACCGACCATGCTATGCTACACACATTATGCCATCACTAACCCAGAAGTCGACTTTTGTATAGTGGTTGCGAAATGTTCAAATAGGGTGCTGTGAAATTCAACAAATCGCTTGCATGAAACCAAATGTCGTTCTCTTTCGTTCACGATCGTACGTAGACTCACCCAAACAAATACAATATCAACGCGTTCCCTGTTCCGCTGATTAATCCCTAAATCGACTAAATCGCCGTGTGCCATCCGCAGCAGCACTTCCATTCCAAGCTGGCGTCCACGGTGTCGTGGGTGTGTCGACTTGGCGCTGCACGCGTGGACTTGTGTTTGTACTACTGACGTGCTGATACTCTGCAGGCAGGCCTTCGAAGCCATATTCTACTGCACTGAGCTCGTGTACCTGTACCTCTTCCGGACTATAGCGGATGTTGTCGCTAGCCCTGTGCTGATTCACGAACCCAACACTGCTGGGTCGCTCTTCTGGAGGTCGAGGATAATTCTCTAGTTCATCGTCCATGCCCTGATGCATGTAGCTTTCGGCTTCCGAGTTAGCCAAACTCAATCTGTTCCGCCTATGATTAGATGTCGTTCTTGAAAATGGCAATCGCTGTGGAGAGGTAGTCGTTGAATGTGAAGTGGGGTGGTAGGCTGGATCAGGACTTTCCGGCGGAGAGACCGCAGCTGTTAGTGGTCCTCTGAGCGATTCCCGGTTAAGTGGTGCTCGCGGACTAGACATTCTCCTGGAACTGCGACGCGGAATAGTCGGAACCTCTGGAATGTCTTCATTGACAGCTGGCCTAGGCCGTCTCCACGACGCTTCAGAGCCAATGCGGCTAGGAAGTTCAATACCACCACCAGTTTCAATGGCTGGAAGAGCTGGTGCTTTTGCTGATGTTCGTGGTATTGGGCTTACATATGATTCGCCAGCCGTCGAGAAGGACACCGCATCGTCATGATCAGGATCCGTTGTGTTGGCTTCTTGGGGCTTTGGAATAGCTAAACGCTCAGCAATCACAGGTCGTGGTTCAGCATTATCGTGATATGGATCAATCGCTGCCTCCTCATCTCTTTCGAGCTCTGGTGTGGGAGGGAACAGACCTGGTGGTGGTGCTTTCGCACTTCTGACGACCTCAAATCCTTTGCTCTTCTCCTTCTTCTTGCCACCAAGAATGCCCTTGATCCATCCTCTAGCAGACGAAGCTGTGCTAGTGGGATCAGCAGGACCTGTCTTGAGTTTTCTGGTCCCACTAGAGAGCGCCGGTCCTCTGACTCCGTAGTAAAAATCGACTTCCCGTACAGCGTAGTCGGTTTTGGTCTTTGTCAACTCGTGGCCGTGTTCCTCATATTCGTCTCGGTCAGGTCGGTTTGAGGATGATCCTTCGCCAGGATCGTCTATTGCCTCTTCCGTGGCCATTGCAGCACGCTTCTGGTTAGCGCCTGACATTTGTGGCTTTCCTGGATTAGACATATGGTCCATAGTGTTTCTCCTTGGTGGCCGATAGTATGGATCCTTCGCCGGATCATGATATTTCGAGAGACCTACAATGGCACCCGGCGAGGCAAAACCCTTGCTTAGTCGAGACATTGTACTCATACCATCAGGTGTCTGTCGTCCTTGACTTGAGCCTTCTAATCCCTGGCTTGACCGCTTCTTCCTCGAAGCTTCTAAGAGCATTGCTGAACTAGCAGAGATACTTCTCGTGCGGGTTCTCGTCATTGACATTTCCTTGTTTTCGTCTTGCATACCAAGTATTTGAGCATTGGAGCCCATGGAACTTCTTGCTCCAGGATCGCGCCTCGGTAGGCGCCTGGAAAGCTGTCGCATTCCAAAGACCTTTGTCAAACCACCTCTTGCGGCGTCCCTACCCCCATCTGTACCAGCTCCAGCCAACCTTGCGATGACTTCGACTAACGTTTGTACGGCGTTCAGGAAGAAACCAAAGACTAAGACACAAGCGTGGATAAGAAGTATCGCATATCCAATCCAACCTCGAGATGCTTGAGCAACATTCAATGATGGAACGAAAGCGATGCACAGGAATATCGTGACCAACCGAATGGCAGCGAAGAAAGTCTGATATGCATTCATGGAAGTTGCCGGTGAATATGGGCGGAAAGCGATCAAGGTCAGAATCATAACCACTTCGCAGATTCCCAACAGAATAATTTGTGCCACTCCTGACTTCTGAACAGCACCGATTGCAATACCACGCAAAAAATTGACAAGGATCGGAACCAGGGCGTAAGTTGCGGTATCATGGCGAAAGGTGTTGTAAAGAGGACCATAGGTAAGAACAGTCTGCAGGTCGTCAAAAAGAAATGACCGTGGGCGTGTTCTAACGAACAAGAGTACTAGCCAAACTGTGAAGGCGATGATAATTACCAGCACAACTGCAGCGAGAGCAACCGCATATATAGGTCCAAGTGAAGCGATCACAAACTGATACATGGAAAGGGCCACCAACGGCAGTAAAAAGTAGCCAAGGGCGATGCGGACGACGTTTCCAGCCGAGAACCACCAATTCTTGGATCTCAAGTCTTCTGCTGGTACGTCCTTGACCTGACGATAAATCCATCGGAAAAGGAACCCGAGCTGTGTCAAAACGAATACGCAGACAATGATGACAACTAACCAGACAATCATATCTGCCCAAGCATCACTAGGCGATGTCATACCAATGAGCTGTGACATGCGATCCAGACCTTGTTTGGAGTTTGAACGATACTGGTAGATGCCGTCAACAACACTTGAAGTACCGTTGCCACCAGTCACCAAACTCTCGTTGAAAAGAAGAGTAGACCATCCTATCCGGCTAATGACTGGCTGGTAGAAACCAGGATAGTTGAGGCTCAAACTGCCCGTAAAGACGATGAACTGGAGGTATTGTAGACAGTCACCAAAGCCAGGAGTGACAAGTCGAAGGACATCCTCATCTCGACCAAAATTGCTACTCCAGTAGAAAATGTCGAGCGTGCCCCACGGGGACAATATTGCTGCAGAGATTGTAGCAATACCGACTATGACAAGAATACCTAGTGGTAGATACCTCAGCAGACCACGAAAAGATTGGCCAATGTCGGGCGTGATGTAAGCTGTAACACATCCATAATATTGGCCGTTGGTCTGGCCCGACTGTATCCGAGTGGTTGCTGCAATAGTTGTGAATGCATACGACGACGACAGATTGTGCATAACTGTATAACCGGGCAACTGTGTCGTGTCCGTGCTATTGAGGAAAAATGCAGGACCCAAAGGACAGGCTTGGTTGACGGTGGATTCACAGAAGCGAGAAGGAGCAGCACTGTATGGTGTGTAGCTAAGAACGTTCAGAGTCGCGAATAGGGTTGTTGCTAGCTGAGCACCGTCTGCGACGTCGACTATTTTGCCGAACGTATTGTTGGGATTACTCCATGATGAATCAGTCGGGGAGGGATATTTCCCTGGATACATCTGACCCGTAACGTTGCCATAGATTGTGAGGTTCAATGGGCGTGCTAAATTGGCAGTGTTCAATACTGCGGAAATATTGAGCGGCATAAATTGCAGTATTCGTGGATCCGAATTGAGAATACTTTCATCGAGACAGTTACTGAATTCGACAAAGGCCGCTTGCACCAAGCGCGCCTGAGATATCAGCCATATTCCTAGGACGAACAATACCACTGAATGTCCTGATAATGATCTCGACGCCATATCGATGATTGAGAGGCCGGTGACCACGCGCGGCGTGCAAGTATTGCCCAATATGTCTGTTCCTTATGTGTTTCACCCGTCTGCTATGTCTATTGCTGTCCAACCATCTCGACCGGTCTCGAGTCCTCGATGTTCCTGGAAAGCGATTGTGGATGCGATCGCACGAGAGACGATCGATCTCGGATTTGGCTTCAGTGGCCAACGAACTACAACCTTAGAAGTACGCTCGATGCAAAGCAACAATATGCTAGACTGCCGCAAGGTCCAGCAATTGTGGCGATTACGACCTTTCGTGGTACAGATGCGTTGTTGTTCTTGAGCAAGATCGAATTTTGAGCCGAATGAGCCGGTCTGATCAACGCCGCTCAGGAAGGCAATGTGATCGATGGTGACTTGCCCTGTTGGAATCTCCCGAGACTGAGCAGCGTCGAATGAAAGGATAATCGTGTAGCGAGTGACTGTTCAGAATCCAAAAAGGTGTGTCGTACTAATGGCAGACGCCAGTACCATCAGAATTGTGAGGTCGTCAACGCAACTGCGGGCTCAAGGGAAACACAGTTAGGGCAAAACAGTAGCGTGAAAAAGGACGACGGCCACAGGTTTGGGGGATCTCTCGCGTGCAAACTCACCCGCGAACTGTCTAGAAAGAGGCGCAGCGCATGTAGATCAGAGCTTAAACAAGCCCACTATACTCATTGAAGCAATGGCGTGGCAGTAGTTGCCTTTCTAGCCGTCGCATCTTGCTCTTTTTAGCCATGCTCAACGTTCTAGGAGTCGTCGAGCGGGCCTCGCTGATGCAATATCGTTGCTCTCCGTGATGGCCGTTTTATTCACAGTGTTGAGAATACTTTTTTTTGATTGACGTCTCAAATGCAATCAAGTCAGGTTCAGCGACGAAGGGCATTGACATCTCTCGTCTATCTGATATTGGAAATAGCACAACTCAGACACTGTATGTAGAATCAATGATTTTTTCTACCCTTGTCAAATGTTGTGAAGTTGTTCAAGCAAGAATTTGTGTGTGCACGGTCCAATAAGTGCTCTGAAATGATCGCAAGCCAAGCATTGAGAAGGCACGAGTGTACAGCTCGTATGCTTCAGCTTCGACCTCACTTTAACACGCTTGAAATCGTTGTCCGAAGTTTTCGTGCATCGGCTGCCTTTTCCGGGAGCACGATACCTTCACTGAAGAGAAAAATAGCGCTCTGTGCGAAGCAGCGCATTCTAATAATACAAGCTTGATCGCAGTTACTTGGATGAGAGCTGTAGACACTTCGAGAACCAGTGCCATTCATATGTGCCAATGGTTGGCATCGAGAATAGGGAGAGGGTGTAATTCATATAATTGGCTAATCTGTGAAGATTCTAAATACGACCAGATAGTGGCACATATAGTGTCCATCTTATCCAAAAGACGAATGTCTCTCTGGACTGAATCAGGTTTCTGCAAGCTGAGTGTCTCACCCACACGTTTCATACTATTGGAGCAGAATCGCGCACATTTCTGTTCCAGCCAAATCTTCCTCAACTATACCGGCAGCAATGTCGACTCTTCACAAAAACGCCACAGGATCTATCTGATCCTTTTCGTGCATATATATCTTCAAAAGCTCGTCACACGAGTGAGCGGCCAAACTCCATTGAATGCAAATCATCAGTCATTATAGTCAGAAGGTAGGAGCGAAAACACAAGGCATCAATACGCTGCAATCGCCAAGTTGTTCCGTACAGGGCCATCACCGTTGATCGTGATCGTCGCTTGGGTCATTGCTTTCTCCAGGTCGGCTGCAGTAAAGGGCTGCTCATATGCTGAACTCTCCTTCTTACTGAATTCGACAGCACCTCCCAAAGGCGCTGCTTGTTGTTTGGAATGCACCTCGGAATTGTCGGAAGTCATGACAACCTCTTGTTTTGCATTGCCTGGCCTTGAAACACCAGCTGCAGACAAGGTTAGGCTTCAGACGCGATGCAAATGTGGCTATAACTCACCATTTAGTAAGTTCGTGTCATCATCTGAGTTCTCTCGAACCAGACCCATATGTGGAGGCATTCCAGTCATGGCGGTTTGTTTATCCAGCACCTTTGCAGACTTGGATGGTCCTGCTGCGCTGCTGACGCTGTTCCTTGCACTCCTGCTGTCTCGACTTATGCAGCTTGTTCTTCTACTTTGTGATTTTGTACCACCTGGACTCATCACCCCAGACAAGGCTTGAGAGGCCCGACGTGGAGCAGACGAGAAAGCGTCGGTAAATGAATATGCCTCAAGTAGGTCTTTGTGTTCGGGGTCGACCCTGCCTCTGTATTTCGATCTAGGCACCTCGTGTGGCTTGTAATATTCAACATCGGTTCGACCGGTATAGGAATAAGGACCTGTATAGTGATACTCGCTTGGCTTCGTGCTGGTATGAGTGTCCGACCCAGTTGGAGACGGACTCTCTTTCTTCCCGAATGTCTTTCTAATGCGATCCCGGATAGCCATTGTTGACAAGCTCGTTGTTGCTTCTACGGAATGACAAGAGGTAAGTGCTTGCTGATGAATGTGTAGTACGGCTGGATTGAAAGGTGGATGCGGGCGGATGCAGCGGAACGTAAGTAGTCGGAGAGTGAGGTCAGACAGGAGGAGTGGGTCAAAACGTTTGGTGAATGGCAAATATAAATAGCGTGAAATCGATATCGTGTCTGTATATTCAGGTATATACGAAACGGGGAGGAAAAAAGAACAAGTTTCTGGGTAAGCATGAAGATAGAAGTACTCCAGAAACTATGTCACATTGCAGGGAGCCAACGTTTCAACCAAGCAAGAGTACCGTGCTGTACATACAAGTATGGAACGGAGAGACCTTGAAGCCAAGCAACTTGGAGGGCGAGATCTGGAGCTGGCTCCACGAGCGCCACGGGAGTGAAGGAGTAAGGCGTGCAATGTCCTCCATCCTCCCCGAGACCATACCGGCTGCTCCATCAGATACCACCCCGTACCGCAAGTTGATTCCCAGGTATGATTGGAGTGCCAACAGGACGAAGTACTGTATCTCTAGAATTGTAACCCTGGATGTGCTGGAAAATCGATAAGCACGCTGTACAATAAACAGGACGGCATTATTAGTGTGCCACTAGTGACGAAGCACTTGATCGTTGCATAATGAAGAGCGAATCACATTGCATCATAAGCAAAATGGGGTTCTGCATAATGTTGTTCCTGCAGCCATGTACAGATTACGACACGTGCGATCAGGTCGGTGAGATTTGCTTATTCTGATCTTCTAATCCTACCTACTGTGTACCAGCAGTGTCACCCGCTACAACATTGCACGATCAGACCGACCTTCTCATCAGGTCTAGAACATTACGGAGTACACTGAAGTACTGTACTTTTCTGTTTTTAAGTTGCGTTGACAGACGGGTGGACATTCGTTTCTTGTGGCAGTGCTGCTGCTCGGCATAAGACTTATGCAAGCATCGATTTTTCCAGAAGGTTTCTAACTTTGGAGACTTTGTCACGATGGAGCGACATCTGCTCCATAAAAACCTGCATCATTGGATATGAATTACGCCGAGCGAAGACGGTTGCCGATCACGACTGCCGGTTAACTGAGCCTTGACAAACATAACATACAGTACAGTAGGTACATTCAAGCTCTATATTTATACTCTCAACCAAAACTTCGATGCTGTTGTGCATGAGAATGTCGTTACAAATTTCTTGTAGATACGTATGTATTGCACTCTGATCCGCAATCTGAACACTGTGTTCAGGACCGTCATTTCCAGCTTACAATATGGTCCAAAGCTGTAACGCTGCAACTTTGGTTAAATCATTGCTACCCTCATCCACGCCGCAACTGGTTTCAAACACAGTGTGTGGTGAGTACATCTGAGAACTTGTTGGAAGGCATGTCGTAATCATGAATTTGAATGGCTAATCGACAGGACCAGTAGGAGTATCACGACGTTAGTGGAGCACGTAGCATCACTGAGGTCTGGTAGTTATAAGCAGGTCAATCAATTCATTCACCTGCAAAAATGACGACGACTCGGATGGAGAGAATCCAAGTTGACCAGCGGTATCAGAATAAGTACTGGCTTCCGGCAGCGGGTACGAGCTGGTCCGGCAGGTAGCGGTACAGCTCCAGTTGCTGCAACCCTGGAGAAAGCCGTGACCGAAGCCCAGAACCAAGGGCTTGGAACAAAGTGGAATTGCATACAGAAGTGAAGGGTTACTCCTTGTGAACAGCGTTGATGGCATCGCCACTCCTAGGATTTTAGACGTACTCTTCATGCTTAAGAGCAGTGCACAAAACTGCAACTGTACCAAGCACGCTACGGAGACCTCCTTCATAACAGCACTTAAATAGTGGTACGGTATAGCTGATAGCTGGAAGAACCAGCACATGAAGTACAATACCCACCGCTTAGCCAGCGAAAACGTCTACAGAGAATGTAATAGACTCCCAAGGTGTACCAGATTTCGTTTGTTTGTAAGGTCGACATTGTTAAGGCTCGTCACACTGCTTTAAACCATATGTAAGTGGGTTCAGGCTGCCGAATGTCTTCAATACCTGAAGTTATCACAACGCTAGTGCTGTTCACAATTCGAGTTATCATTATTAGACATCAATAAGCCAGCACATGCAGACTGCACAACAAACGTTTTCACTGTAGGAGAGAACATATGTGTCGTTGTACCGTTTCTCCAACAAGTTGAAGCTACCAAGTACTGGACGTGTACTAAAGCTGGTGTAACAGTCATGTGACCAAGCTGCGACACGTAAACAAAATGACATCATCGGCGAATCGTGCTCATAACAATTCTTGACCACCTGCAGTCTTGCCAGTTCCCTCGCTGTTTCCTCTGCTATTCACACAATCCAGCAAACATGGAATCAGCAACGGACAACATGGGTACTTACCCAGGTCATGAAAACCCCTACAAAGCCAGGCACCCACTTGACCCTCGTGTCGATGGCGGTAAAGCTTCTGACCGGGTCTCTTCAACGTCCATAGGCGCGTCAAATCACCGCGGCACTGTTCATGGCACTGCCGCTGGTACAGATAATGAAGCGCATGCTCATAGAACCATACAAACTGTCCATTACGATAGGCCTATTGGACCTGTCGCTCCAACTCCGAGCGAGCCGTATCCCTCCACCCTGACCGCTACCACCGATCCTACAACACGATCTGCTGAACACTCAGATGTTACTCAAAATAGAGGACTAGACACCAGCGCAACTAGTGCCGGTGCAGCTACTACATCATCACATTCCAGCTCAATCGCCGACCCTATCAGGCGTTTGGCCGATGATACAGAACCTAGCAACTACAGAGGCTTTGATTCTACTTCCACACCAGCGACTGCGCCATCAAACTCCACCTCAATCGCAGACCCCATAAGACGCTTGGCCGACGACACGGAGCCTAGCAACTACAAGGGATTTGATCATGCTACTGCGCCGTTGGAGTCGACCTCGATCGGAGTCAACCAGGATCTTTCCTACCAGATCATCGCCGTCTTCAACGCCGGCTCCTGTTTCGGCCGCTGGCTACCAGGTCTAGTAGCCGACCGCTACGGCCGCTTCAATACCATGACCCTCACTGTCATACTTTGCAGCATCAGCATCTGGGCCTTCTGGCTACCCAGTGACTTACTCGAGACTTCGACCGAAACCACCAGACTTGCGCTATTGATCATTTTCAGTGTAGTAATGGGCTTCGGCAGCGGAGCCGGCATTTCCCTCATCCCGGTTTGCGTAGGCCAGTTATGCGAGACAGAGCATTACGGCAGATACTATGCTACGTGTTACACTGTCGTATCTTTCTCGACACTAACAGGAATTCCATTGGCGGGGAGTTTGGTGCCGGCGGCGGGAGGGAGGTATTGGGGCCTTATTGTGTTCACGGGGTTGTCGTATGCGCTTTCGACGGTGATTTTTGTTTGGGCAAAGGCTACGAAGACGGGATTTGGACGGCAGTTGTTGACACAAAGATTTTGAAATATATACACATATATTATGTGGGACGGAGGCATAGCATACTACATAGACTTTGAAGGAGAACGTGATTACGTGTAATTGTATCCTAAGGTATGTTACGTACTTATGTATGCTTCACAGTCTAGTACTACTTTACTATTTTGCAACAGTTTGCATTACGCCGAATAAGAAACGTTGATATTAGTGTTGTGTGGAACTCGGAAATACCACCAATTGACTGTCCCCTCTATACTTGCTGGGTTTCTTTACTGCTTGCCGTGTTTTCTTTGCGCTAGGAAATATATACGTATGCGTATGGTCAGATGATTTTTTGGGTGTGTCAGGAGGTCTGGAATTTATCACGTTGGAGAAGACACCACTTTACGCGTCCTTTTTATACGATTTCCGCTTCACGACCCCTTCTGTTCTTCACCCGCCTTCCATGATGTGAACAAACACCTCGTCGCCTCTGCGTGAGGACATCAGCATAGAAGTTACGTATTGTCCGTCAAATCCTGCAAGGCTCAGCTACACAAAAGGATACTGGCGCATTGGTTCTGGACAACTGTCTCGCTCGAGCCTTCTACTTTCCGCAGTTCAGTTTGCCTCAGCCTCGTCCAACCATCAAACCAGATGCACCAACGCACCTTCCCGCTATAACACACTCCTCTACTGGACTCACTACAACGCCATCAGAAGATGTACCACCTCTTCCGCTCCCTCTACCTCCACGCGACGTCCAAAGAAGAGTACTCGATCCTCCTCCTCGGCCTCGACAATGCCGGCAAAACCACGCTACTAAACCAGATCAAAGCCCTCTACACCACTTCCACCTCTAATGCCTCCCCCGCGCCCGCATTCCCCGGCACAACTTCGCCAGCCACCATACCCGCCCCAGGCGATGGCACACCCTCCGCGACCGCAGGAGATACAGTACCAACAGTAGGTCAAAACGTAATCACAATCGACCTACCAAACATGTACATCAAGATCTGGGATGTGGGCGGCCAAATGACACTCCGCCGCCTATGGACGAGTTACTACAAAAGCTGTCACGCCGTCGTATTCGTAGTGGACTCTACTGACCTAGGCACACTGGAACCAGAAGTGGAACCAACAACGCTGGGGGCAGGAGCAGACGGACTACTAACTCCCGGCGGTCTTGGAGGAGGGTCGAGGGCATGGCATGGTCGGAGGAAGAGTAGCTACGCTATTCCTCCTACTGAAGACGGAGGTAGCAACGAAGATATAAAATCCCCACAGACCCCGATAACACCATCCATGCTTATTTCCAGCGCATGGAGTCAAGGCAGACTAGACGAGTGTAAAGCCGTGCTTGAGAACGTCCTAGGCCACCCCGATACATCTGGTGTTCCAGTGCTGGTGTTAGCTAACAAGCAAGACCGTGAAGATTCGATAGAGGTCGTGCGTATCAAGGAGGGATTTGTGAGGCCAGTGTTCGAAGGAGAAAAGGGGAGTATGGTTCGGGATTCTCGTGTGCTGCCGATTTCGGCGTTGAGGGGGACAGGGGTGAAGGAGGCGGTTGAGTGGGTTAGGAGTCGGGTGTTGTGGAATAAGACTGGACGGCCGCCGGTTATGAGGTGAGAAGAGAAGAGGTTGGTGAAATGGAGTGGAATGCTGTAAACGCGGATGCGGCTGAGGACTGCGATGTGACTGGGTTGTGCAGGGACGAGTTCAAGCTGCCATGACTGTGTACTGGTCTTTCGTACATGTGTTCGTGGTATGCCTGGTGCAGGTCCCGAGAGTGACGCTCGGACTGAAGCGCGCTATTGTGACGGGAGCTGCGGTCCTGTCATTGTGGGAAAGCCACCCTTGACGAACACACCGGTTAGGATCGAGTCACTCAACCCAGCATACCCGTCACTCTTCTCCCAGAAGGCACATAAAGGTTCGAAAGTCTGCATTCAAGGTATTATATGCTTCCGAAGCATCTCAATGGATTACGGGCAAACGATATGTCAGATGAAACTACAGTCGAAATATCATGGCACAGCGAAGACATAATAAAGCACGATGGAGGATCAAAGATTGTCATTCACTATCTACCTTCTCGACATTAGTGTCTGTTTCTTCAACAACCAAATTCCCTCCACGACCAATCCTACTGCCTATCGTCCCTCCGGTCTCCAAGTCAACGACGTTCCGTGGCAGTGGCGACACCAAGCGGAATCTGTACTCGTGTTCATAGCCATCTGGTGGCGCCGTCGGAGATTCAGTCGAGTCGTCGGTGTAGTTATAGCATTCGACGAATGCATAGAGATCTTCCAGTGGTGCAGAATCGATGAATTTCCTTGTTACCCTTTCGCCGTCGGGCATTCGTATGCTCAGTCTCACGATGTCTTTCGATGAGCCTTGTGGTTCGTACGATATTTGTGCCTTTCGCCATCGCTTCCATGTTTCTTTTTGTTGTTGGCGGTGTTCTTCTTGTGCTGCGGCTTCGGAGGCTTGTTTTTCAGCTACGAGTCTTGCTTGCTCTTCCTCACGTCTGCGACGTGTTCGTTCCCTATCTTGGGCGAGAGATCTTTCGTATGCGGAGTCTTGCTCTTGTCTTAGATTCCTTTGGGCTTGGTGTTCCGCCCTTTGGGCTCTGACGGATGCTAGTTGTGTTTGTTGTGCGGATATTGCTGAGCCTAGTTTGGCTACGAGCTCGGAGGGAGGCATGGGCCCTGCTGCGCGCATGACGACTGTCATATCCCCTGCGCGAGATGAGCCGCCTGTGCTGTCTGTGGTTTGACAGATGAGGGCTGCAAATGGGAATTTGGTGCAGTTTAATGATGAAGATACTTGGTAACCCTCTGCGTCCTGCACGCTACCACCCCACAGTACCAGCTCGTGTTTATGTGTCTGGAGGAATTGGTGTAATTGTGAAGACATCAGCGTGTCTCTGACCCAGGTATGTGTTTCATCATGAGACGGTGATATTAAAACTGCCAGAAGGAATTTGCTCTCTTTTTTGCAGCTGTCTAAGGCCAGATTGAATCCTGATTCTACAAAAGGGAGAGGAGGGTTGGGAGTGTATATTTCTTCAAACTCTCTGATAAATCTCTGGGCAGTGTCTGCAGGAGCAAGTTGCCGTCTTGCTGGTTGTGAATTGAGAGAAAAGATATTTCTGAATATTCGCGATACAAATGACGGGACGAGGAAGGAGAACGGAGACAGCACAGTCGCGAAGACCCGGAAGACAATGTTGACTGGTGTGAACAGAAGCGAAAGCAGGAATGGCGGATGATATGCCGGTGTTACAGCAGCGGTAGTATCCACACGTTGGACTGCATCTTCGTTTGAAGTCCTACGTGGTGGTATAGCGCTCGCAGCAAGCAGGGATTCGTACTGCAGGTTCGAAGTGTGACGAGTAGTTGGAGCGGGTATTGATTGTGCTGCTCTAGCTTCCGCCACAGGATCTGAGGTTGGTTCTCCATCGAAGAAGCGGGAGATAGCAATCTGTACATTCCATTCTGAGCGCTGAAGCAGTGGAATGGCTGCTATAGGATCTTGATTCGTGACGTTCGTGTAATCCTGAAGCGCTGTCTGCTGGGCTTCCGACAGCTGAGCTATATCCAAACTAGCCATTTTCGCGGTTCAATACACGCTTCAATAGTCTGAGGAGGAGTGAGTGCGGCGCGAGCAATAGTGCCCTGCTTCTAGATGAGAATCGACATGAGGTTTTTGAGAATTCCAACAGAAATGAGTGACAGTTCGTGTTGTACAAAGTTAGTGTTTCCAAGTGATCTGGTGAATGTGAAAGAATTGCCTGAAGGTTATGTTCACAAAGCAGCGCAGTTTAGCATCATTCAGATCTGGAGCCATGATACTCCGGGATGATGGCGGCGTCGAGTTCATGCAGGGTCCCGCAGGATGCAAGACGCCAAACGCGGCGGAAATGACCTGCCACGCCGTCCCACTTCAACTGCGCCCATGCCTACTACTACCTGAGTACGTTACAAGCAACCTCACTTGTTAATTTCTATCGGATGGTTGCACTATTTAGTACATGTTTCACTCGTAGTTGTGATAGTCTTTCTTGCCATTTTCTTATGCCATTTCCGCATTCACCAAACCTTTCCACTACAACTACATAAGCGAACACCTCGAGTGCAAACTGAGCCATGACCATTGCTTACTACAACTCCGGATACATGGCATGAGTCCACCAATGGATCAACGTGTCATGCGGCTGAGTTTGCATTTGAGCAATGGCTGCTGTCTCGAGACCAAATCTTGAAGATTCTAAGAGCACTATCATTGCGACAAAGACCAAGGGTAAGGGTATGTTTCATGCCCATGGTGCCGTCATACAGCACGGACGTCCCTGGGAAGATATCTGGGAAAACCACAACTAGCACTAGTCGGGTAGTGAATTTGTGCTGATCTGTTCTTTGTACTCAACAGAAAATGCCAAAGATATCCTGTGCCGAAATGTGACTATATATGGGAAGTGTCGATACGAAGACAAAGGTACCGCATGCCTGGTCCGAATCTCGAGAGCAGAAGCTCAGCGTCCGTAGGATGTGCCTTCAACCATAAGGTGGAGAAGCTGCTTCAAGAGGATGGCGCCGGTAGCGACAGGTACGACACAAATTACTCTGGCTCTAAACGACCGTTGACATAAGCGTGAAGTCAAGCCAAGAAATCGTTCAATGTCGATTCACCCAGCTTCACACCTTCGTTCCTGTCACCATCCGACGGCGTAAAGAGCGCCGGAAAATCAAGCAGCGCAACTATATCGCCAAAAGCTGCAAGTGCAGCTCCATTCCTGCCCAAACAGATTATTTCACGTATGCACATTGTATTTTGTGAACTCTTTGGTTACACTCAAGCTTACCATTCCAATGATAGGGTCAAGTAATTCCACTCCCTCTCTTCGTCAAGATGCTAGAACCCCTGACTGGGTTTTATCTGGAGTTCAGGAATTCATTCCTGGTCGGTTAGATCCAAGCGCTCTTGTGAGTATATCAAATTGCCATCCAAAGCCACGACCTCCTTAGTGATTGCCCTGCAGGCCAGCAGCTTACTAACTGAAAACCCAGGGACATGATGCTGGCGATCATCGACATCCTCCTTTTGACGCGTTTCCTCCAAACCACCATCAACAACCGAACCCATATCTAGATACTTCCTTGAACGGTGCCACCTTCTTTCAGTCTCAGTCAGCATTCCAGCAACCGGTGAGCCGCGCCCACTAGTTGAAAGCTTCACTAATCCCGTTAGGTCCAATACCACCAGTATGCACCCATCGGCCCGTACAGCACGAACATGCTACCCTATCAGCGGACAGTGCATGATTTATTTCTTCCTAACGAGATACGAGAGGATTTGCAGAAGAAGATGGCTGCTTCTTTGCAAACACTACCGAATTCACAGCTGCCTCAGCACATTGAAAGTTACCATTCCCTAGTTCCATTAGACACCACCCACCACAAAAGTTCATCCATATTTGGCGGTTATCATTCTTGGATCTACAAGGCACAATCAAGCACAAACGGCCAATTCTTTGTGCTCCGCCGTATTGAGGGTATGTCAAGCGACTGTAGGATCATCGGAACTAACGACGACAGGATTTCGGCTCACGAATGAAAACGCAATACGTTCCGTACAAGCGTGGAAGCATCTGGTCAGTGCAAGTATTGTACGCATTGTTGATGTTTTCACAAACCGCAGCTTCGGCGACAGCTCCCTATTCATAGTCACTGATTACCATCCACTTTCAAAGACCTTGGCCGAACACCACCATATGGGGAATGGCAGACAAGTTCGGCCTAGGAGTAGCATTGACCAGGTACCCGAGACTGTGCTGTGGAGTTACATAACTCAGTTAGCGTCGGCCCTCAAGACCATTCACAATAACGGTCTTGCAGCTCGAGTACTCGATACTTCCAAAATCTTAATTACTAGCAAGAACAGGGTGCGGCTCAACGGCTGTGCAGTCATGGACGTGATTCAACACGAGGAGAAAACAACGATATCTCACCTGCAACGGCAGGACTTGGTAAACCTCGGATTGACCATTTTATCCATTGGTGCCAATATCCCGGATGCTACGACGAACTTCGCTCGAGCTATGGACCAATTCAAACGCTTTTACAAAGCAGAGATGCAGAATGCAGTCGTTTGGCTATACAGTGCGCAGCAGCATCCTGATCGTACTATTGATCAATTTATCAACATTATATCCCCACAAATTATTGCTTCCCTAGACGCAGCCCTCTGTGCAGACGACACGCTGCATAGTGAATTGGCAAGGGAAGTGGAAAACGCCCGGCTAGTGCGACTGCTGACCAAACTCAATTTTATTAACGAGAGGCCTGAATTTGAGCATGATCGTCAATGGGCAGAAAATGGAGAGCGCTTCTTCTTGAAGCTCTTCCGAGATTACGTTTTCCACCAAGTCGATGCACAAGGTCATCCTGTCGTCGATCTAGCACATGTGCTATCGTGTTTGAACAAGCTGGACGCAGGCACAGATGAGAGAATCACACTGATTAGCCGAGACGAACAGAATTGCTTTGTTGTAAGTTATCGCGAGTTGAAAAAGGCTATTGAATCGTCATTTCAGGATTTGAACAAACATGCACGGCGGGTTTAGATGACCCCTCCGCGGCATCATGGACCATGCTCTGAACACGATGCAGCGATCGGAGGACTTCATGATGGAAGTGAAAGCGGCTGGATGACAGCGTGAGAAGTAACTACTAAACTCCAATCTCAAAAAAAGTTCGAATATGACTACTATTGCCCTGCGCTCTCATCCTTGCAGGTTCGCCCGCTTCCTTGACATAACAAATATTGCCGCCTCACGTCGCAGGATTTCTACCTCTGCGAATACCTCGGTGGCGGACAGAAACTGTAAGACTGTTCCGAGATGGTAGACTCGTGCGGTGACTCGTCATGTGGGGATCTCTCATCCCGTGTAGTATATCATTTCGTAGCTGTGCTTCCGTGTGTAGCAGATGACTTACTCCTCCGAAATTTGTGCGAAGGGATTTTCGATTTCCTCGCTACCATCGACTGGTGAAACCAACACGAGTAGCGTACCGCGTGCCACGACTAACCCAAGCTCACGTGTTGTTTCGTTGCCTTCGTCGTCTGTCCAACTGATCAGCAATATGGTATACAGCTTGCAACATCCACTTACCCCTCATGGTCTCTTTGACATGATCCAGAACTAAATTCATGAGTTGATCATATCCTTCCAAGGTTCCTACAACTGAGAAAAAAGTCAACTCCTCTGTCAATGCTATAGATCCTCAACTCGCGTACCTTCTCGACCACCATTAAATTTGACCTGGACCTGCTTATGCATGTATTTGGTCAAATCGAGGATGTTTTCTTTCTTTGGTTTTTCCTGTTGTTGACCGGATTGCGCGTGCCCGCCGCGGCCACCTCTGTCTTGGCCTCGCCCACCTCTTCCACCGCCACGACCACCCCCTCTGAAATGTCCTCTCTCGGACATTTTGTTGATAATGCTGACGATGATGTTTTGTTGGACAATGCGTGGGTATGATTGGTAAACTAGGCAAAAATGATAAACTACGTGGGAGTGTGGAGGCAATGCTAGCTCATGATTGGCTGTGAAAAGACGGACAGCCCGAACTTCACTTTCCGCCCAGATCTCATCTCCAATTTTCATTTGCCGGAACATTCCTGTCGCACCCGCGGGAGGTTAAGGCAAGTGCCATCTCCAAGCAAGACGCCGCTTTGTTGCTTCAACCCGGCCAAATGCCGTTCTCTATCGTTCAGACATTGGGCGAACGGGTTCCGAACATACAGTACATGTGTGTGCGCGACACCTCCTTTTGCATGCGTCCGCAGTAGCTGGTAATTGAACGGTGGAGCAGTAGTCCGGGAAGTCGGCATTGGCACGAGATGTAGGAAGCAGTGAGGAGAAGCCCAGGTGGCATTCCGGTTCTCTGATTCGAACGATATACTGACGCTGCGAACATGAACGCAAACTGTGCAAGCTCTTGTGCCAGAAGCTCGAGCCTCGTTAAAGCTTGGGACATTGGTGGATCCGTCCACGACCTGCGCCCATACATATCACAGCTTCGGAATGGCCCCCCAATCCAGATGGCCGTTGATTTCTTGGTTCTCCCTTGGTTGCCCGTTTCAGATTCGACTTGTGCGGGCTAGCATCGGCCTCAACCAAGCTGACTCTGGCTTGCCGCGGTCCAGAGCTACGTAGCCAGGTCTTCCACGCCTATCGACCTCTAATGTTACCTGAGAAATGCTGCTGTTCCCGTTCCGCTGTGCTCCTCTCGCACCAGAAGCCATTCACTATCTACGGCTTTCTCCTCTGCTCCTCCCTCCATTTCCCTTGCAATCTTTCTCCTCCCCTCCTCCACTTTCCACCTGCACCTCTTCTGCCTCTTCCTTCATTCCCTCGCTTATCTTCGCACACACACATCTTAGGGCCTATTTTGACCATTTCGTGCCCTTTTGCATACTGTATTCGTACACACTTTTAGCGTGCTACATTTCGCCGAGGCCTCGAATCTAGAATTCCGCAGTTGCATTTGCAGCTCCCCACTACCACAAACCGACCTGTTTGGCGCAGGCGAAACGCCTGCCTGCGCCGGCCTGCTCATCAATAGCCCTCCACCGTTCTGTAACAGCTTGGTCTTCTTCCCCTGCAGCATCAACATTCATGCTGACGAGTGGAAATGATGTCCGCTGTCGCAATGAGCGCCGCTGAACCAAATGTATACAAGCGGCCGGCCTCGCCTGTGGGTGAGCTATCAATGCCACCCGCGAAGATACCCAAAATCAGTGCCGGTCAACTTCAGATTAACTATCTGAAACGAGAGAAAAAGGAAACTATTCCTCTAGCTACAGCCGACGAACCTCTACCAAGATTGTTGCGTCTCGTTGCCGAATACGACGGAGTACTTCAACGACATGAAAGCTTAGCTGGGAACCTCGGAGCTTGCCCTGTTGGTCCAATACTTCTCAAACGATTCGAGCGATTATTCGAAGGTCCGCCACGAATTTTAAAGTCGAACAGCAGAGATCCGAACATTACTTGGCTCGATGTCGTTGAGTTTGCACAGAATAAGCCTGAACAATTTGACCTTGAGAAGACAAGAAATGGGATACGTGTTTGCCAGTTCTACCTTAAGCAATGTCGGGTCGAAATATCCGAGGAAGATTATGTCCTCATCAGAAGCGGTATGCCTCAGAAACTCATTCCACCGCAGCCCATCTTGGAGGATGAGGAGAAAGAGCTAGGCGTCATTGATGTCCTCGATCGAAATCTTGGTAAGGTTGTTCATTCTGCAGATCAAGGTAAACTTGCCAGTCCTCAACCGTCATTCGTCTCGCTAACAACCAGCAGTTTCGGCCCGCGCGCGACAGCTCATTCATCGACTCAAGAACCGTCGCGCTGCCATAATAGCACGAAGAGAATCCGAAGGCGATGTCCATAAGAATGTGCTGAAATCGAATGACCTTCCTCCGTCGCCAGCGTTCGATCATAACGGCTTCTCACAAAGGCCTGCCCCAGTGCCGATACCTATGCAATCCCCTTCCATGCCGTCCAGTGGTTTTACTGCCGTTAATCCACGGCACTCATTACCTGGGCCTGAATCCGCATCAATTTTCTCTACTCCACGTGAGGTTCATCGCGAACCTATATTGAATGGTACGCCTACATCTACCCACATTGCCTCCGTGGAAAAGCCTACGATTCCTGCTCCTGGTGAAGAAAATTGGATGAATAAGTTCTTGACCCCTAGTGAGCGTGCGGCAGGCATGACTGCCGATACCATTCGCCGCGAGACTCTCACAGCATCCTCCTACCGGTCTAATTCTCGGGAAGAGACTACGCCTGTAATAGACGATAGTATGCGGCTCAGTATGAACGCCCGAAGACCAGAGTCGCGGCGCCAATCCGAAGGTGCCATCAGTGAACATCTCATCACCGACCTTCATACCTCTTCCGTTCCAATACCAAATACACCCGCTTCTTTGATCCCACAACAAAAGCCACATATGTGGAACCGCGACGATGGAGGACCATACAAAGTTGAAATGATTTCTAGGATGGAAACTATGAAGCGTGGGGAGCGAGTCATTCCTCCATGTGACCGATGTCGACGGTTACATATGGACTGCATCAAGAACCTAACAGCCTGCCTAGGTTGCACCAAGAAACATGCTAAGTGTTCCTGGAAGGATGTCAGTCTTGATGAGCTTGAGAGTACTGCACCGGCTGCTCGAGAACGCGCGGCGCAGGACGAGACAACTGCTCCGAGCTCTTCTGAATGGGATAACATGCTCAATCAGCACAAACGCGAGCCTGACCAACTGCGTGATAGCCCGTCGTCACCGCCGGTCAATGATCCGATGGACATCTCATCTAACAAGGAGTCGACGCCTCATATGCCAAGTCCACCGAACGTCAGCTTAAATCCAATCCCCAATATGAATCTGACTCCAAATGCGAATCAAATATCAAACCAAAATGGGAACAGCAATGGCGACAGCAACATCGTAAGGACAGCAAGCCAACCTCATGAGTCACCTCGTCTCGACGTTCGACCTCCGCCGCTTGATCAACCGCAGCGAGAGCCTGGAGAAGATCAGGCTTCTAAGTCATACCCCAGATATGTTCCTTTCAAACGCCCACCAGGACAATGGAGCCCGATTCAGAACAGGTCCAAAGAGGAGGGAAATTCAGACGAAGGTGACCGCCTCGCAGCCATTGCCTCACAAGTCTACCGGACGGCCTCCCAAAACGTTACTGGGCCCAATGAACCCGCGTCGTAGCAAGGCAAACGTGAATGCCATTCACACCTTGACAAGTTGGCGCCGCAGTCTGAGATACGGAAGTTCATAGAGCAGACGAGCAGAAGTCTTGAGGCCGCCGACATGCCGATCTCTGCGCAGCATTCACCTCTGTTTCCACCGCGGCCTCGCACGACTAGCAGACGCCGAGCGATTCAATCCATGTGCGTTGCTGGTGTGACAGCAAATAGTTCTCGAAAACAAAAAGCGAGGAATGGGTAGGTTTCTGTATGGCAAGGTTACACAAAAGGCCCTTTAACGTTGAAGTATGAGATAGCAACACCCTGGAGTAGGGATTGGCAATCTACGACCTACGAATAGATTTTCTTTCTTAACATTACTTAGCATTTTGATGAGGTGTTGTATTTACTTAGTTGCTTATATTGCGATTCTGGTAGCTCATTTTTAGACAACATAGCTGCAAAGCTATTTTTATTCTTACAGTCCTCGATATCATAGTAGTACAATAACGTGAGCAAAAGGAGAGGGTCACAAGACCGGTTCTAACGAACACAACTTTGTCCATGTTATTGTTCCATTACAAGTAGTCTCGTCCTCTATCTAATTGACCCTTTCTCTATGGACCCTGATGGCAACAGCGATACCCGACAACATCAGATGCAATCCATCAAGATAAAATTATCTTAAGCAAAATGGTGTCTTTAAAGGTACAGTCTGGCGCGGAATTGCTGCCATGTACATTGCCGATTCATGATCCGGAGTGGATTAAGCGTCATAAAACTGGAGCGTGAGAGCTTCATCCCACACTGTTAGAATCTGGAGAAGCCGGCCTATCATGAGGAGAATAGGGCAAGCAAGTCTGGAGTTCTTGTGGTCGGGTTGAGTCGTAAAGCTCGTTGTACGTTGATATGTACGTGAGGTTGAGAGTGAGTAGGGGTTTTAGATTACTGTATTTATACACTGGTAGGTAAGAGCTTTTACCCATAGGATAGA
>Ga0181471_100100_pt1 | contig 22929 bp, 25 predicted proteins | sample InSIn5gowninarea_FD_119083 | JGI IMG/M metagenome (GOLD analysis project Ga0181471, IMG submission 119083) | Clean room microbial communities from NASA Spacecraft Assembly Facility at Jet Propulsion Laboratory, Pasadena, California, USA -... ...
GACAAGCTCCTGAGCCGAATCAGCCAGTATTGGCGGATTGCTAAGTGCTGACGGCATGCCTTGGGCAGGAGCCGGCGAGATGTGTTCGCCTCCCGGAGTGACCGTGCCTGCTTCCGACTCTACCACAGAGAAGATCGGGTTGTTGGTGAAACTCTTTTTAGTTCCACGCTTTGGTGCAGTGACCACAGGAGCCATGTCTGTTGCCAGTATTGCGACTCGTTCTTGTCTTTTCAGCTCACCAAAATCCTTCTCCTCGTCCGTATCCACGTTCTCCAGGGCCGCTTGAGGATCGGTGAGAGCTTCGAACTGCGGCAGTTTAAGGGGTGGTTCACCAGGTCCAGGGCTTCTGCCTGGACCGTACGGGTTGGCCAATGCATCGTCGTTGGAGAAGTCGCTCTCTAGATACCACCACATCAACCATAGGAACCCGGTTGCGCGGCTTTTGCTGCTGAGCCCAGGTTTCATAACGAGATCGAAGAAGTCGCGGGGGATATCGAAGTGCACTTCCGAGATCCTGGGTGCATATTGGGCGAGGACGAAGATGAGGTTTACGGGATTCGTTCGTGGTACAGGACACCTCTTGATCTCTTCTAACGAGCTCGGTTGTTCAGTGTCTTCGGTCGCTCCTTTGAGTATTGATTTGAGCCGTGGCGCGTCTTGGAGTTGCTTGTATGCATTCGGATCTTGACGTGCTTGTAGTGAGGGGATTGAATGGTAGGTTCGAAGTTGGGCGCGCATCTCCGGGAAGACTGCCGCACAATTAGGGAGTGTGGGAATAGACCAGTGGCACAGACGTACAGTTCAATGTAGTATTCATCCTACCCACATTGACCAGTAGACAAACCATAGCCATGTTGATAGCAGCCGTCCTCTCGGTCAGGAGCTTGTCTTTGAGTATCTTGCTGCACTTGCTGCTCTTGGCCATAGCATCAAGGTAGATGTCTGCGAAGGTATGTCCACCGGTCTTGTCAGAAACCTTGTGGAATACCTTCTGCTCATCGTCGAAGACATGACGCAGGAAATCGTATTGGATGTCCTTTCTCCACAGTGGGACCCCGTCTTCTTTCTTAAGGTGGCGTATCTTGTTCCCCGAATAAACTGAAGACACGCTTCCGTTCGCGTTGCGCCGAGTTGTCGTGGTGGTAGCAGTGTAAATAGGGATCTCTGCGAATCTGTCCTTGGTTGTGCCTGATTGCTCCATGTCGGTGTCTTCTCTCGCTGTCGCAGGATCCATAACGCCGTCTCCATTCTCGTCCTCGAGCTTAGGAAGTGCAGCTTCTTGCGGCTTTAAGAGCGCTTCGCTAGTTGGAGCGGGTGTTTCTAGTTCGGGCTCGGTTGCTAAGATGTGTGACAGCCTGTTTCTATTGTCTGGCTTATCGGTCCTGGGAGCCACTGGGGCTGTAGGTGCAGTCCCATCCATGACGAGAGGTTGTTGTTGTCAATTGGTGAATCGTAGTTTGACGCTTCGAGCTTTCGCGGCGCGTCCTCGCCTGGGGTGATACGTCAAGATCACGTGGTGACTACCCCTAGCAGGTGAATTAGGCGGATAGGAGGATGGAAATGCATCTATTGCAACACTATCCTAAAACCTCTTGCATAGGCAGCAGCTTATCCGCAACTCAGAAGTTGCAAACCATTTGACACCGTACTTGATGTCTCTCTTCAAGATTCGAGCACAATGACCATAAGGCAATGCCCGTCTGCGGGAAGCTTGTATATCTTTACAAGAACGCGCCGACTCCTCCGTACGGTCGCTTCATCATAAGAAATCTAGGAATCCTTCGTTTCTCTTTAACAGCAAAAGTGCTCTTCTTCTTCAAGGTCGCTCCAATCTTTCAGAGCAAGTACGGTGCGGGAAGGCCTGGTCAACGCGGCCATACCTGCAAGAACGCCATCACCAACCCCAAAGCCCAGCTTCCCATACAAGATGAATGCGGAAAGCGGAAAGCGGGAAGCCAGCACCGCAAAAGCATTTCGTGACCGTCAGAGCTGCAATAGTGGATGCGGAGTTGGACATGTAGTGATCGATGGCATACGACCGCATGCAAATGACCTCCGTCGTTGCGTTGGCTGAGAAGAGGCGGGCGCCAAGGTTATGAAGCAACAGTTGCAGGCAGTACTGCACGGCCTCTGGTCTATGCTGGCTCTCCAAGTCCGTCATTTGGCCAATAGACATCTGCATCAGTTGTCACGGGTTGGTTTGCAAAGGCAGGGAGACGATGGAGGAGATCAAACACAAAAGCAGTGCTGTAGAAACACGCAGAAAAATCAAATCCAGGTATGTGTTCACAAAGAAGACATCGGCCCCATATATTGAGTCGTGGTGTCCGCTGAGAAGGAGTGCGCAACAGGGCTCTAGAAAGAAGTAGACCGTGGAATGAATATTGGACCTAATGACTCCACCAAACAGCCAACCCTACCCTGTGTATGTTCTGGATCTGCAAAGGAGTCCACACACAATGTATGAGGTCATAATGTTTTTTGGAGTCTTGCAAAGCTGGCCGAGCTCACCAAAACGCGGAGATCCGGCAAAGCGGTGGCAGAAGGGGCGAATAACGACCCATAACTTGCTTCGATCTATGGCATGAAGGTGCAGCCGGGATGAGTGACATCGCAATGGAGTCTCATTGGGCCAGAGAGGCCTACAAAACTTTCGATCCCTCAGCTAATGGCGTGATGCAGTGACTTGTTCACTCTCGGGCAGCCTACCCAGCCAGCGCGAAATCATCGTATCCAGTATACGGTGGGCTTGTGTTCAATACAAACAAGACAGCAGGAAGCCGGGTAGCTATCATGCAGATTACAGGCGTTGCTAAGGATACAACTAGTTCATAGGTTTCGATATGGGGGTCGGGTCCAGCACCGACATACACGAGAAAAGCGTTAGTGACGATGATCGTGTCTCCGTCTTTCTCGGAGACTTCTTATGGACTTCATGACTGCGACTGCCTGAGCAACAGAACGTCGAAAGGCGTCTGACAGAGTGTCTACGGCTGGGAAAAGAAGCCAGCTTCGATTGAATCCGAGTGGAGGCAGAGCTCGAATGACAAGAATCAGATCATGCTAGTAGACAACGAGTGTTCTATATGCCAGAGATTGATAGATGATAAAGGTACGGAATATTATGACGGCATGAGCTTCTTACGAAACAAGGGAACACAAAACACAAACGTGACTTCGATACAATGTGCATGCAACTGTCGTCTGGGCGCTGCGTTGAGAGGTGAGACAACGGAATGGACATGGAACATTCATTACGATTGCAACAATACTGCACCGCCACATGCGTATTATTCCTAAGATTACCTAGCAGATGGACCCTTGAAGCGTCATACCCAAACCTCACTCGTCTTGCTAGCTTTCGTAGGAGCTCATTACCGGGAGTGTTTGCGCGCTATCCACCAACTCAGCAAGACATTCCCCTCCGACGCCATGATATTTAGGACTTCCGCACCATCAACAAAGCTCCTCTGGCGATGACAAGCTCGAGCGACCTCTTGAAGCTCCAGCAGAAGATATGGCAGGGTTCCGTGCCCCTCGAGATCCGGCTCGCGCCCGCCGAATGCAGAACGTTCGACGAGTCTGATCCATATTTAGTATGCCACATTATTCGAACTCACTCACTCATGAGTTTAGGCTGACAGAGTGCTATAGATCCAGTTCCCGCGACTGTCCTACCTACCGTTCCTCCTTCCGCGACTACACGCCTTCTTCTCGACCTTCTTGATCGCCCCAGAATGCTCGTTCTCAGACGGATGGTTCAGCTACGAAGATGTCCCCCTGAAATGGCACTACCCTGTCGGGCTGCTGCACGACCTCTACTCCGGCAGCGAGCCGGCTCATGCAGTGAGCCGCATCGCCAGAACGACAAGATCCAAGGCGGCGGAGACCGAAGCAAGCGACGAAGTAGAGACGCAAGAACAAGGCGAAGCTCTCGAGGAGCTCGAAGCCGGCCCATGGAAACTCATACTACACTTCTCCGACTGGCCCCACGACCACCTCGTGCCCCTTGATCCCGCTGGCAAAGTTCTCGAAGACTCCTTCAAAAACAGCATCAAAGAGTGCAGCTTCCTCCGACACGGCACCGGCAAGACAGTAATGTCGCTTAGCTACCAGGATTCGACGCAGCTCTGGCGCGCAGTGGAGGAGCAAGACGTCAAGCTCTACAATGCGGTTAATAGCAAGCTGCTTGACCCGCCTGGTGTGTCTACACGGCATCTTCCGCTGCGGATATATCTACCCTCAGAATCGACCACGGCGGGATCAACGATAGAGGAAGATGCGCCCGCTACGGGGCATTTGAAGGTTATACAGACGCTCATTGAGCCTTTGCTGCCGAACAAGCAGCCGCAGACTCTTGGTACGGCTCTGAACAGCATCCTCCCCACAGTCTTTCTAAGTCGGAGGAATGCGATTCTGGCCATGGCGGTGTTGCACGGAGCGGTTGTGCCCCTTGGAGCGGTGTTGGAGGAGTTAGCTAGGGCAGCGGCATACGCGGATGGCTTTCTGCATGTTGTGGTGGTCATGATGGGATAAAGACATGAGGCAGAATGCATCCACCAACTCCACAGAACCTCTGCCTCTCTATGAGCCACCACGTCTATGCCTGAGAGCGACATATCCGACTATGAAGCAAGGGCTTAAATACACCCTTCTTGCTGAGCTATTTCGACATTCAGCACATAGCGGCACCTTCCGCATAACAGTGTATAAGAACCGCAAGCGTGACTATATAACAGGGTGTTCTGGCTCCGGCCGGCTTGGCGGCTTGCCTTCCACTTTATCCACTCTGAGCATTGCAGTCACACTAACGATAACAAGTCATTCTCTAGGGAGTTTGTTCTGCATGAACGAACCTTTTCACCCAGGAGCGTTCGAACCGCTTCTTTCTCGGCCTCTCTCGTTCGCATCGTGAGACTTCGCTCTTCTCAAAACATCCAAAGTCCAAGTCCTTGTCGGAGTTACCCTCTTCCTTTCCCTGGAACGTACTCTCCTTGGTCGTCTCCGGGTTTCTCTCATGGCATCCGAGATGTCGCTTCCACCCGGTGAGTTTTCCCCGGTCGTCGGATCACTCTCTCTCCCCATCGGAGCGTGATCCCCTAGGCTCTCCTCCACTTCAGCTGCATCTGACGACGCGGGTTGGCTCGATAAGCTTGCGGGAACGATCTCTTCTTCATCCCCCATTCCAGCATCTGCCCCTCTCGGCTCAGTAAGGACCAAATGCCCACACTCCCCCAATGCATCCCTAGCCATCTCCTCTAGCAGAACTCCCACAGCTATCAACGCCGTGCCGTCCAAACTACGAAAGTCATAGCTCGCCGGCTTCCTCGGCACCCCAGCCACCAACTCGCCCCTTTCATTACGCCTCCGCTTCACAGGCGGGGGCGCCGCAAGCGGCAGGCCCGAATAGAAATCCGACGCATACTGATGCACCGCCTTCAACAGATCAGAGTCCGGAAGTGCCTGCCCTTCCGAGGCATCGAGATGGCGGTCTTCGAAGTAGATATCGTTCTCGGGATTGCGGGTTGGTGCTCGCTTGCGCCGGTAAAGGACCGTGTCGGCGGAGATGGGCTTTTTGGAGAGTGATGCCACGTCTCTGGCCGAAGCAATAGTAGGCGCGTTTTTGAGAAAACCGTTCGTTCCTACACGTCCTGTGACAAATGAGTGTTCGAGATTCCTAGGGCGGGAGGGTGGCTGTGGTACCAGCTACGGCATCGTAGACAGAAATTCGGGCTCTTTTGGATTTTGCTGTTCTCTCCATGTCCTCCTCTGTATCGAGTTCACCTGATTGTCTAGTGGTTCTCTTCGCCATGCTTCCATTATTCACGTGATAGGAATTCGACAACCTTCAGCGAGACATGTGACATGGTGTTTTGATCTGTCGGCGATTCCTCGGCTTATCTCCATCGGTTAATCACCTCTGGATGACTCCATCTTCCGTCCCATCGCGTGTCACGGTTTGCACACACCACATTTATGCGATGTTAACGATGACAGACGCGGATGGATGAATTCCTCGCTCCTCAATCGCTCCCTCGCGACCCTCCAGCCCTCCCTCTTTGCGCGTGAGCAAAACACGCGTCTCCTCCATGCCATCCAGCCAACAAACATCCGCTTCAGTGGTCGCCCCCCCAACAGCGGGAGCAGCACCTCGTCCGCGCACGATGTCGAAACACTAGCTCATCCAGCAGGTGTAAATGCCATTGCGCTCGACAAGTTCGAAGGCCGCTATCTCCTTTCTGGCGGCGCCGACTCCGGCATCTCCCTCTGGGATCTCGAAAGCCTCTCTGGCCCGAGCGCGTCGTCCGTCGAAGTGCAGACATGTACTTACCACCCCACCGGCAGTGTCAAGAAGTCCACCAACACGCACACCTTCGGCATCACATCCCTCTCCTACTATCCCTTCGACTCCCTCGCCTTCCTCTCCACCTCCTACGACCACGCGCTCAAACTCTACTCCTCCCTCACTCTCAGCGTCAGCGCCTCCTTCGACCTTGGATCCGTAGTGTACAGCCACGCCTCCTCTCCAGTAGCCACACACCTACAGATCGCCTGCGCAACACAGCACCCCTCGATACGGCTCGTGGACCTGCGCTCCGGCGCCGCCACACAGGCGCTTGCGGGACATGCTGGTGCGGTGCTAAGCGTTGCATGGAGTCCGAAGGATGAGTACCTACTGGCGAGCGGGGGCGTGGACGGCACGGTGCGGTTCTGGGATGTGCGGCGCAGTGCGGCGGGGCTGGGTCTGCTGGACATGGAGGACTCTGTCGGCGTGCTCGGATCCGATGGCCGCGGCGCCGAGGCACGGTCGAGGCACAGTGGACGCGCGCATACTGGGCCCGTCAATGGCGTCGTGTGGACGGACGATGGCAGGCACGTCGTGACTACGGGGCATGACGAGAAGATCCGCGTCTGGGACGTCGGGCGCGGGGCGAATACGCTGGCTAGTTTCGGTCCTGTGGTGAAGAACAGCCATCTGTCTGGCCTGACGCCGCTGCTGGTGCCGAGCAGTGCCGGAGCGACGCCCGCTGGCGAAGAGATTCTGTTCTTCCCGAGCGAGCGGGAGATTTTGATGTTTGAGCTGTTCGAGGGGAAGATGCTCAAGCGGCTGAAATGCCCTCCGTTGCAGAGCAGGGCGAAGGGTATCAATGCCGGGCAGACGAATGCGAGGAATAGGACGACGGCGCTGGCGTGGAGGGAGCACGCTGTGGAGGTGGTGAGCGCGCATGCAGATGGGACTCTGAGGGTCTGGAAGCCGAGAACTAGTGACGATGCGGCAGTGGATGAGGAGATCGGAGAGGAGGAGGCGGCGGAAGAAGGGGAGCTGAAGGAGAAGAGGAAGGTGTTGGAGGATATCTACGATGATGTTACGCGGAAAAAGACGCTCGTGAAAGATTCTGGATAGTTCTTTGATATTCACCATACTCGGTTATGGATTCAAGGACTTAACGCAAGCAAGGGCCTGGGTGCGAACGTGACGTCTTTCTGCCATTGATTATCTTTTCCCAACGTGTCGACAAGCGTGGCTCCGTTTTTGAGTTGTTACGAAGATTGCAACGCCGCTTCCCATCCCCATTCCAGCCCCTCTTAGTGAGGCAAGGTGATCTTCCCACATACGCCGGAGTTGTAGCCCTACAACAATAAATAGCAAAGCCCGCCGACGATGGTGACATGAAAGGAACAATATACAGTAATAACGGAGACCAGTGTGCCTCCGAACCGGAGGGCTCGCACACGCATGGCGAGGATACCAGCTCAGAGAATGTTCAGAAGGGGCTACTATAGTCTTCATCCTCCTCCTCCTCGCCAGGTACGCTGCCTCCCTTAGTCTCCCGTTTAGGGGTCGACTTCTTGAAATCCCTACGGTTTCCCGCAGTGGTCCCGTAAGGCAGAAGCGAAGTCATTTTGTACCCTGTCAGCACGAGAACCCATTAGCAGGACGTTCGCCGACAGAAACAGTGCACCGAGTCCCCCTAATCATCGCCATCGTAGTCATCGTCACCCTTTTTTCCGCCCTCGCCGTCCTTAGGCCCGTCTTTGCGGATCGGGATCTTGATCCCTTGGCTTGCGAACGCCTTGCTGAGTGCCGTGCTCTCAATGACGCCAGGGAACTTCTTGGCGCTGTAGACTTGGAACATGTCCGAGAAGGCGGTGGCGAGCACGTTGGCCCTGCCCTTGTTGAGCGTGAGGCCGTTGGGCGTCTCTTCGCCGACGTCGACGAAGTTCATCTTGAGACTGATGAACACCAATAGTCAGCAGGGTTCCTGAAGCCAGATTCGGATGCGGTTGTTGTATGCTTACCGGAACAGCCCTTCAGTCCGTACAGAAAGATCTTGAAGGATGAACCAGAAGCCAGTCTTCTGCTCCGTGTCTTGCAGCTTAAAGGCATTCACACTGAGGCTCCCAATCAGGTTCCGCGTAAACATCCCCGTCGTTGGGTGTGTAGGCACGGTCACTATGCTTGGTGGAGGGTAATTCATCCCGCTAGAATAGGCGCCGGCGCCGTAGCTTCCGTACCCTGGAGGTATGCTGCCGGGTGGGTAGCCGCCGCCGTACATCATTCCCCCGGTAAAGGCATATGTGCCTGGAGGAGTCAGCTGGCGGTGGCCAAACTTGGTTCTTGGTACTTACGTTCTGGGGGTGGAGGGTAAGGGACCGCTGTTGATGTGGAGATGGACACTGCTGGTGAGTTGCCGGAATGGCGGACAAGGTTCACTTCCGCACTCGCGTCCTTGTCCCATAGATCGACTGTGAGGACGAAATATGTGCTGTCGATTTCGCTGTGATGGTTTAGATTCAGAGTATTGAGAAATTGGGAGAAACCGTTCGAACGTACTTGGGATCGATTCTGTTGCCAGTCTCGGCATCACGGATGATGAGTTCTATACATGGAGGCGACGTAATGGGTCTTCGGTCCTGTGGTAGAGTAGGTCAGCTTTACTAAACTCTCAGCACAGACGATGACTCTAGGCTTACCTTGTCGCCAAATCCACACATGCGCGCACGTACCGGCTGTTGACGAACGACGAGACTTGGGTATGGTGAGCAAGAAGCTATCACGTGTGTTCCAGAATACACACCTATACAGACGATTACCCCTTCTGAACTCCTGTCCTGGCTGCGGTCCTTGGGGTGCTTGCGGCTGTATCTGCTGTATTTGCATTGGATGTTGAGGGTGCTGAGGATGAGGCGGCATCTGAGGCATCTGGGGCATCTGAGGTTGCTGCATCTGGCTGTAGTGGCCATGGCCATGCTGAGGATGATACATCGCCTGACTGGACGTGGTACTGCTAGAAATGGCGGAAACGGGACTATTCCGATGCTCGTACGGTATCGGTTGCTGAGGCCGAGATTGCATGGTGGGCAGGAAGTCCAGAAGTATCTACGGCGTGGGGTGGAACGTGGGAAAGTGGGCCTGGGTAGAGATGGAAGGAAGTATTATGGTAGAATATGCAGATAGGAATAAAAAAGGGGAGCAGCAACCAGAGGACGGCTACTCCAAGGCCTGACACGTAGCTGTCAAGCTGATGCGGCAAAGCTCTGTGAAAAAATGGATCAGCCTGGTAACCTTTCGGGGCGCTGGCCGTGGAAAAGTCCAAAATCTTATATATTTCATAAATCAGGAGTAGATTAACGATTCTAAGGAGTACAGGAATAACTACCTTTAGGCTGTGCGAAACTGCTTGCTCACGTGCAGCGATCCAGAGGGGCAGTAAGGGTGGTAGTTTATGGTACGTTGAAGTGGCTAGTGTGGCGATAACGGACGCTTATACGTCAATTGGGCGTTCTGCTGTGTGTCTTGACCCAGGTGCAAGTATACTGCCTACTCTAGCTTTCCTTGCGATCTTTGCCGTTGCGTGGAGTGCGCTTAATGGCTCTTAGGCCTTAGATACGCTTAACAGTGCCTCGACGGATTGATAGAGCATCGAGTCTATAGCGCGGTGGATTTGCAGGAGCTTGCCATTGCTCTTCTATCAAAGGTTCATGCTCTTCTCGCGCGACAGTTCAAGGGAAGGTGCGGGTCTGAACAAGAAGTGGTGGGGTTTCGCGACGTCGAGAGTTCCTCCTGTGGTGGACTCTAGTGTGGTACAACGGGCTGGACTACACGGTCAACGTTGGTACTTTTGTGTGCGCGCTCCGCGGTTTCATACGTACGATAGGAAGCTGCTGAGAGGCTGTGCTGCAACAAATATGGCGTTTACCGGGCGCAATGCTGGGGGGCAAGTCGTGTAGTTAGGTGTTGAAATCTACATACTCAAGATTCGGTCAAGTTGCAGTCTTTATAAGGGCGCACAGGCGCGATAGCAGCGGACTACGAAGCTGGGGAAGTAGCGATTAGCTTTTGCGCGTACTCTGTGCACCAGCCATTCAGCCTCAGGCCAGCATGTCTCTCGCAAGCGGGTCCGACTCGCATTGGCTTCGTCGATACCTCTGTGTTATTGCAGGCGCGCAAGCAAGCTCCGTGTGTCACTCGCGGCAAGCTCGCTCATCATCGGGCGCTCAGACCGGCGCCTCCAACCACGCTCGACGCAATTAGTCCACTTTTCCTGTTCGAGTCCTACATTTGCTCAGATCCAGATAATCATTACCCTGAATCGCCGTGTCATCCATCCCCTTACCGTATAAAGCTTGACGTTCACAGCGAGACGTGCGAAAACACGATGACTCCGGACGTCGGAATCTGTTACCGATGGCGTGAACCCAAAGCCCAACAAGCCGGGCTAGGCGATTCATTTCTGGGGGGATTGGCATATTGCCCGCACTTCTCCAGCTGGCGGACGAACACACTGACACACTGAGACAGGGACAAACGACGCCGACGTCCATTTGACGGCAGCTCTGGTGTCATGCGCCCGCTTTGTGATTGGGCCGCACCGCATGTCTCGATTCCTCGTTCATTTCCCATGAGGGAGCTGGCCTGCGGCGTCCTTTGCTTCCAAGCATGTGAGATGCAAGCACTTTCCACCGCGGTACGAGTACAGAGTGGTCGATGGAAAGCAGGGCGTGCGAATAGAACACCAGGCCATCCGCTTGGGTCAGGCCCGCTCTCCTAGTCAGCAACTGGAACTGCAACTGCAACTGCGACGGGTCACTGGTTTGGCCCGCATAGCGACGGCTGCGTCATTCACGTCGAGCGGATCGTGTACCTATTTGGCCGGAGCTTGGTCTGCCTAGGTGGACGCAGGAGTCACGAGTGTCGAGCTGGAGAAGCTTGGAGGTGCTGAAGTGTTTCCCCAATGGTAGACAGATGGCCGTTTTCGTACTCCGTCACCAAAAATGATAAACCGGCAACCACTGATCTGGATTTGGGTCCTACCAGAGTTGCCTTTCACCACTGCATCCACGGCACGAGTCTGCCTTTCTTTGCTTCTGTTCGATGGGATGGGCGGGAATGCGGGTAGATCCGTAATGGCAGTTGCGTGGCGTTTGCACGCACCATTTGTTAGACCGAAAGACCTTGAAAAAAGCAGTGGATCGTCATAGTCGATGTTGTGCACATTTAGGGAAGGACGAGGTATATCTCCTTGGAGATCTACCTTCCAAGCCTCCCTGAGGTCTCTACGGTATCCTTTCTCCCATCGTTTATGTCCATTCATACGTACATGCGTCTACGCATTTAAATGTCCATAGACTCCACGCTGTCATAAAAGCTAAAAACCAAGCAACAATCATGATCTGGTCATTCGCAGTTTTAACCCAGCGGTACCCATTTCTTATTCTTCCCTTGCTTCTTCTTCCCCTCTAGCCCACTCACGTCTTCTCCAACAACAATTGGCGTCGAGCTCCCACTACTCGTCCCCGAACCCCACGGACTAGCTGCAGTGGCCGCGCCCCTCCCCACACCGTCAACCCTTAAGAGGGCACGTCCCGCATACCCGGGACTAAAAACCGTACTTCCAGGCTTCGGCGCCATCGGCAGCGCTGGAAAACTAGCCACGTTATTCCTCGGCGCTGTCTGACCACTGCCCGGGGTCCCCGTCCTCGACGGCACTGCAGAGGCGCTCGGTGACGGCCTAGCCGACGGCGCTGCGGAGGAAGCAGTCCAAGGTACAGGACCGACTCTTCCCTGTCCGGTTCTGTTCGCGGACGCAGATGCCAGAGGTGGAAAAGGGGTGTGAGAGCTCGGTTTTGAGTTCGTGGACGCAGCGCCGGGTATCGACCCCCAACTGTGCTGTCTGCTCACGGCCGATTGCTGAGAGCGTGCAGTCGAGCTCTTGAGTTTAAGGACACGGCTGCCTCCGCTTCCTAGTGCAGCAGCTGCGGTACCTGCGGGAACACCACTGGGGCCGGGGAGGGAAGGGTAGTCCTCGTTGACAGCACGCCAATCCGCCCAGGCTTTTAGCAAGGCGTCTCGTTTCTGCTGGATCTCGAAGATTTCCGCGAGTTCTTTGATGAGCTTGCCGAGTTCGGCCGAAGAGGTATCGAACAGAGTAAAGAATGCGTCGATCAGCTCTGGTGCCGACATTTTGTCATTGCGGAAGGTCGATATACGAAGCCGGAACTCGCTGAGCTTGTTTGTATCGTTTCGGAGCATGTTGGATGCTCGTTCAGTGACTGCGTTATGCCTGAGCTGCCTTGTGCGCTCTTGGGGCGTATGTTCTCGAGCCGGTACCGGCTGCGGAACCTGGCTTTGCCCGTTCTGGGATATGCTCGGCGCCTCTAGAGCGGGAAATGTATCCGGCGGGTTCGTAGGACGCTGAACAGTGACAGTCTGCGGCTCCTGTGCTGGAACCGCTGGTCTAGCAGCGTATGCGGGCTCCTGGGTGAGCTGGCCCCCAAAGGTTCGAGTGGAGACTGACTGCGCGCTGTGAATAGCCATCTGTCGTTGGTAAGCGAGTTCGGCCCGTGACTGCGGCTGCGCAGATGACTGTGGCAGAGGGTCCACATTTGGATCACGTCCTCGACCCCTTCCACGGCCATCGCGCTCTCCGCGGTCTCCGCGATCCTCGCGCCCACCGCGCCCACCTCGCCTGCCACCTCTCTGCGGCTCATACTGCTCCCTCAGATTGAATCCCATCATATCTATCCGGCGAGCGTGCCGATCTTTCGTCATGCCGTTGGGATGCTCTTGTATTTGATGGGCCTTTAGGTCGATCTCAGAATCAAACACAACGAATTTCTTTTCCAGACACTCTTGGTCAGCACAGAGAAAGTGATCCTTCTTGAAGTGCTCCTCTAGCCCATTATAATCGATGTAATACTGCGGTCGTCCTTGACTCCTTCGGTCGCAGATGAAGCACCTCTCATGACGCTCTCGGCAATGTGTATACAGCTCATCGTCTCCGTAAAACCGCTGTCTGCAGAATCCGCATTCGGGGTGACCCTTGAATCCAGTCTGGTCCTCTGCTCCAGGATTATCGTCTCCAAACCTTTCGTGCTGGCGTAACTCGTTATGTGAGAACAATTCGTGCTCATGCGTGAACACCTTCTTATTCCTTGTGCAGAGATCGCACATAATCTGGTGGTGAACGCTCTTGACGTGTCTATGCAAGTCTGGCCAACCTAGACATGCAACATCACAGCTCTCGTCCGGGCAGTTATACCTTAACAACAACAGGGTGTCTTCGAAGATTTCCTGCTTCTCATATTTGATCCCCAGATTGGCATCCTGCTGTGAAAAGTCTCCATCCAGGAAATCTTCGTATCGCTTATTAGGATCGTCCGTAAATATGACGAAGTCTGCATGTGTACGGCAATGCGCGCAAGCCTTCGACTTATACAGTGCTCGTAACCTCAGCGCACAGATGTGACATGTCCGATGATTGCACGGAGCGACAGAATTGTGTACTACGGGAGATGCGCAGATAAAGCACACCTCAGCCTCCACCTCTTCAGCGCCATCTCCTCCATTCTCCTTCGGCGCTTTGTCGCCTGTTGTAGGTTTGGCATCTTCGGACAGGCGAGCTCCGAAGGTGCCTCTGTTCGTGAGACTTTGTCCTGGTGGTATCGCGGGTGCAGGACGTTCTGTAGGGCCATCGACGAAATGCGGCTGGCTGGAATTTCCTCCTCTGCCTCTACCTCTACCTCTGCCGCGGTACCCTTGACCCCGGCCATTTTCTTGTTGTCCATTGAAGTGACCACCACCTCGATCTCCGCGGAAACCTCCTCTTCCTCTTCCTCGAGCCGGCCTTGAGTTTGTATGTTGTGAAGGTGCGGGCACGCTTGGAACGGCTGGTGCAGTGTCCGACGGATTCATGGTGGGGTTTCAAAGGGATGATTTCCGGTGCAGGAGTCAGAACAGTGCCGAAAGTGCTTATAGTTAGGAGGGGCGAACGCTGCTCGTGCTGTTGTGGGTGATCGCTTAGGTCAATTCTGCTACACTTAATGGTTAGTTGCAAATTGGTGGCAGCACAGACGGCGAGCATGGAGATATTTCCTAGTGGTGGGGGGGTTGTATGATTTTGTGGCGTTCGTGTGGCGCATTGCGCTGACAATTATTGCTTGTGACACATCAACATTTGACTCCGACAACTCTTACCAGTGTCTGCAAGTGCTCAAATGGACGATTCCAGTAGCTCCTGACACACAAAGGAAGCCGTGGACGACCATACGTGCGCTCCTTGTACTGATACGACTGATCTATATGGAGCCGTACCCTCCTCGAGCCACCAGATTCATCCGTCCATGACATATATGCCCCGTTGACAAACCCAAGGTTCGAGCATGTCTCGACGTATCCGCGTAGAACATCTTTGATGTGATTTCAAAGCGCTCGCCGCGAATTCAGCCTATCAGATTCCAGTCGCTGCTGATGTTGGATTTGTTCGACCCATACGGAGCAATGCTTCAATGCCGGGAGATGTGATACATAGCAGAATTCAAGCCGGCAAATAGAACTTCCGCATGCCAGCCAGCGACGTTCGTTCGTCCTAGTTGCAGTCCTAACGAGCAAGCATGTCTTACACTATCTCTCTCAATCCCTCCTCCTCGGCGTCAAATTCAGCTCCGTACCAGGCCGTTTTGTGAGAAAGCCATTGCTCCTTATCAGCACCCATCCTCTTTTTCAACCACCCCTCCATCGTCAAGATCTTGTCCGTCCACTTCTCCACCTCCGCCTTCAATCCGGCCGTCTCAGTCCTCTTCTTCTCTACTTCCATTGGATCGTTCTCCCTATGGCTCGCCAGCTCCTTCCTTAATCCCAGCACCTCCTTCTGCAACTCTTCGTGCCGCTTCAATAACGTGCCTCTGCCTTCTCCACCGCCCTCCAGCATGTCCTCCTCTTCTTCCCTCTCAGCCTCTGCCTCGCCGACCTTGGCTTTGAGCTCGTCGAAAATGAGCTTCGCCTTGTCGTGGTCTTCGCGTACTCTATCGAGCACCACCTCCTTGGCTCTCTTCTCCTCGCTCGGGAAGCTCCAGTACCAGTTCCCGCTGCCAATCTTCTCGACCTATCGAACCCCAACCAGATTAGCCCCTACCGCAAACATGACTATGTTTACAACCAGGTCTAAATTCAACATCCACGATTAAGACGACCACAATAATGAATGACAGGCACAGTTCTACAAACAGGTAAAGCGAACCTAGTTCCATACCGTGATCTTGTTTTCGTCAGACAACGCCTGCAGAAACTCTTTGACCTGCATGCCGCTGATAGATGCGACCTGAGGCAGCGCCTTTTCAAGGTCTTTGATCGAGTGCGCGACACCGGAGCGTTGAAACCACGAGAGGATCAGACCTTGTTTCGCGAGGGATGGGGTAGGTTTTGGTGCCTGTGTGGATAGCAGATTTTAGTGCATAGCTTTGCAGGATGGTATAGGTGGGAAGGTACCATGATGATTCGTGTATGCAGTATAGTATTTTGCTTGCTTAATGGAGTAGAGAGCGGCGACAAGGAGGGGAACAGTGATGGGTCGAGATTGTGTTGAGATGAGGTGAGGTCGAAGTTGCGTAGAGGACTACATGGCGCTATCATTTGGTTGGGTGATAGAAAAGGAAGGAACGTCGACAACGTGAGAAATTGCTCTGGAGCGACTGTTCTATGTCTTTGTCCACGTGAGTACCTCATCCCAATATGCTGCTCATCGAGCACAATATCAACGAAACTCCGTCCCAATGCTGTTCCCATCGTATTTCGATAAGCACGTTCACAACGCCAATACCACCATGCTATGCATCAAACTGACAGTCGTATCATATCAAGGCTCACCGCCATGCACAACAGCCTTCCACTCAAATCCCCCATCCACGTTCCTCCACCCCAACCCCGTCGTCTCAAAAGCGTTGTTCCACCCCATCATCACGGCCAACACCCTACACCCCGCCGCGCTCACCGCACATACCACCGCGTCGCTCTGACCCATCACCGCCAGATCCATCAAATACGCCCTTCCCACCAACTCTCTCAACTTCATCGCCTGCTCGGGCACCGCACCAACCTGCAGTACATCCTTGGCCTCTCCCACAGTCTGCGCGTTGCCCCAACGTACCAGACTCGGCGTGCCCGTTACAGGGGCACGTCGTGGCGTTTGCAGACCAAGGTGCATGAACGTGTCGCGGTAAAAGCCGCCCTCCCAGCCCGCGATCTCGTCGAGGTACTTGTGCGGCTTAAGACCTTGCTTCTTGTGCTCGGCTTCGAGCGCGGATTTGGAGGCGAGGACGATGCGGTCTTGTGCTCTGTGGGCGCGGGATACTTCTTGCGCGGAGAAGATGTTGGGGTCGTCGGAGGAGAGGAAGACTTGGCTGGCCATGAGGCCTGGTGCACCGTGGCGGGGCTTGAGGGCCTCCTCACGCTTGGTCTGGGAAGATGCATGTTTCGACTTTGGCTTGATATTCTTTTCCCTGGACAAGCCGCTTGGCGCGGTAACACGTGTGCGGTCACTCCCATGTTTTGCCGCCATGTGGCTATGCCGATGCTCTTCTTCATCTTCATGCTCATCGTGTTCGAAACGATCAATCAGAAGCTGCCGCACCTCATCCATGTAGCGTTCGACAGGCAGGTAGTCTTTCTGATACTGATACTCCCACGGATGTCGATCGCCTCTCCTAATGTGCAGCCCAACTATCACGCCGCCATCATCATGTGCCTTGCTTTTCATGTTCCCAACCCGCTCTGTAACGTAGTTTCTGTCACCTAAATCTGCGAGATGGAACAGGTCCTCGTATCCCTTGTAAAGCAAGTTGTACATAGGCCCCTGTTTCCGAGCCGCACCCTGCTTTACATCTGAAAATTCCTTAATAAAAGCTGTCCCAAACGCAGCGGCCGAGTCTAAAGTCGCAGCCGAAATGACTAGATGGGAGGCCCAGTGAGGGCACGGGATGCGGTGGTGCGGTGGTGGCGGAGCGCAGCCTGGATTCGGAGGAGGGGTGAAGAACGTTGTATAGTTCCCGTACGCCCACCGAGTGTCGTCCACGAAGAAGGCGCGCTTCTCATGCATTGCAAGTCCATATGACATCCACAGCGCAAGTAGTGTATTGCCTAAGCCAGCATCTGACGTCTCCATGACGAACGTCAAGCTGCGATCGCAGACATTCTGTGGTGGCGGTGCTTCTCCTGGTGTGGCCAGGCCTTCGTCCGGATCGTGGGTGGGCAGCAGATCTAAGTACTCGGCCTCTTTAACATCCATGAAGAATGGATCGACAGCATAGTAACCTCGGTGCTTCTTCGAGAACCTGCCAGTCCCCAAAAGCTGCTTGGATACTTCCTCAGACTGCTTGCAGACTTCTTGATATTGTGCAGGCAACAAAGGGAAGCTGGCTTTATGTGGGATCGAAATCGTCCATCTCGTCTTGCCTTGCTTGTCCGTTACAGCCACTGCGGTGGGCTCGTTCCGAGGAGTCGAGTCGCTGATTATCTCGTAGTCATGATCGACGGAAGAAGCTAAGCTTCCGGCGCTGGCTGTAGAGTAGAAGTTGTGGAAGCCAAGCCATGTTATGCCGAGGAGAACACTGAAGGCGATGAGCATCCGGCGAATGCGTCGATAGAAGGAGGTCGATTTCTTGCCATGGTAAGGAAGAAGCGACGGAAGACCTGGTGAAGGTGGCGCAGAAGCTAGATGGGAGCCCTTTGCGCTCAACGGTGGGGAGAGGTGGGGCGATGAATCGGATGTTGCGAGCGAGGAAAGAGAAGAGGTAACGGAGGATATTGAGAGGCCCCTCCTGTGTCCCTGTACAGTCCTGCTAGGAAACGTATTTCGCCTAGGCATCTTGATATGGGCTCGATGCCCTCAGCCGTTGCAAGGTGGGCGATGGGCGGAGAAGAGCCCACAGCTGAGTCTTCGCTCACGCTGTGTTCAATGAACGAGAGGGACCTCGTACAAGTTCGCAAAGTCAATTAACGCCGTTCGAACCTACACTAGCTCTTCTTGAGAGAGCCTGGAGCAATTTCTGCATTACATTCAGCTGCAGAATAATGCTGGCAGGAAGCGTCAACGGAGTGGACATGGGGATGGGACTGAATGGACGGAAGCTGGAATTCTCTGCTCCACGGAACAAAAGGAGGAGCGCGCTCGCATGAAGTGTTAAGACGGGATGAAAAGAAATATCGCACTCGGCTTCTACGTGCTGATACACCAGCAGTAGCAGTATGCGTAAAACGGAGGGGGGCGGGGGCGGGAGAGTGCCCACCACCTGTTTCAGAATGTGGAACTGATGGAGGGGATCCAAGCTGGCAGCCAATGGCCGTTGCACATGAAAGAAGCGTAGAAGAACGATTTGATGATCACCTTGAATGAGGCTGAACCTGTAAGACAAGACATTGCATGGTAAACAAGAAGCGGAGTTCTCCGTAGGCCAACTGTCGCAGTGTGGCCGGGCTTTCGGCAGCTATCCATGATTGATCACGATCAGTCAGAGACGGTTCACATGCTGCCCGGCCCCACTGGTATCGAACCATGATCGTAGCCATCATCATCATCGTCATCATCATCATGCAGTTCGGGGGTGTGGATTCCAGGTTTCAGGAGTGATGCACAAGCAATCTTGTGGTGCGCGGCTGTTTCAGCCAAGCCCACGTGAGCTGCACAAATCAGCTAGATTATGGTAGTTAGAATAGACTTCGCTGCACCTATGCTACCTATCTGGCGTTACTGTTGTGTCCTATAGGTACATGTACAATAGTTGCTGCTATGGGTGGAGGGCACATCATTCATAAGATAAGTGCTCACTATAGTGGCGGATGCACGTGATGGCTTAAGTACAGAGGTAGGTAAGAATAGACACTAGTAGTACACATACAGTCGTCGCTCTCATATCTCTCCAAACATACGTGATTATATGCAAGGCAAGGGACCACCGCCATCGAGCAGGAAAGGTCCAAGAAACCAGCACACCTCCATCGGGTATCGAGAAAGACAACGCGGTTCCCGAAACAAAAACTCTAACTCCGATCCTTGAAATCCGCTTTATGCCATCAGATTTCGTGTGTACTGCGAACGTGTCACCATTACCGTTGTTGGAGGTGCAGCTCAACCTCCGGGCCCCACTGCTCATCTCGGTACTAGAACTGCATGTGGGGCTTTGCGCTCATGGACCGCTCAGGTTCGTAGCCTTCGTGCCACTTGTCCTGTGTTGCGAGCCCTTGTTCATGAGCACGCCGCTGTCCACCCTCTCCGCGTGGATTTTCTGGTCGATCAGCTCGTCGAGCATCTTGGTCACTTCGTCCACGCTCTTCTTCCGCCTCTCCGTGCTCGGCATCAAAACGCTCACTGGGCTTATCGCGGTAGCTTTGACATTCCTCTCGATGCTGCTGCTGCTGCGACGTCCGGAATCCCCCCGACTGAGTTCCGGAGTGGTACTCGACTCAAGACTAAGATCGGCGACGTCTCTTTTCCGGGTGGCAGATCTCAGCGCTGAGACCATCTTCTCTTTGTCGTCAAGCCGTGCTCTCAGATCTGCAATCTCTGCATCCTTCTCTTTCAACAGAATCTCCGTGCCGCCTTCGTCAGTGTGAGGCATCCTATGTGTTGCAAAGCTCATGGATACTCTGGAGTGACTCGAGCGACGGGCTTGCAGCAACCGTTTTTCGAGCGTGCCAATATACCGGTTCCTGTCCGCTAGGTCGGCCTGAAGTGCTCTGATCTGAGCTTGGAAGCTGGCATTGCCATCGCAGTTGTCGCCAAATGAGTCATCTTCTTCCGACCCTGTCTCTGTGATGATGCCGGTCGTCATATGCATCGAGGAGTCTCGCATTGACGAACGGAATGAAGCAACGGAAGACGTGCGATTGATCATAGGTAGCGGCTCCAGTGTAGACTGGGATGATCTCGCAGATCGCGATAGCATGTCGTGGCTGCTCATCATGGACGCTCGCTGCATGCTTAGGGACGAGAAAGACCTGGAGGAGTTCACGCCCATCGACTTCGAGCTAAGGATCAGCCGGTTGAGATGTTCAATACGTTCTTTCAGGGCTGTGCGGGCTAGCTGCATCTCCAACATCTGCTCTTCATGCCGTTGCTCGGCTTCTATTTCTCGAGCCTTCTCTTCCTCGTCTTCTTTCGCGACGGAAGCCTTTCTGTCCTTTTCTTCAAGCTGTTTGCGTAGATCTGCGATCTCCACGCGGTATCGATCCAAAAGCGCACGACTCCCTGCATCAGCACCGCCGTGAGCCTCTTCTGCCTTCTTGGCATGACTGACAATATTATTCTTCGCACGTGATGCAAATTTCAGAGTATTCAGCGTTTCGCCAGTATGATTTTGGGCGGACGCCACGCTGCCCACAGAGCCTATTTGTATTGTGCACAGGATACTGATTAAGGACCCTCCGGAGAGTGCGCCTTGCAGCAGGCGGGTGAGCTTGCTGTCTCTGTAGGGCAAGTGCTTGTCTTTGTCAGCAACACCTCCAGCCTTTTCTTTACCCTGCTTGTCCCTGTCTCCAGAAAGGCGAGCTATAACGGTCCCGAGTGTAAGCAAGCTCTTGTTGATGTGTGCACCCTCGGTCCGGCGTTCCTTATTATCTGCAGCCTTTTCCGAACCAGCAAGGTCGATCAAGCTCAGCGTTGAGACACGAACACCACCAGGAACAATAGCTTGACGCTTGTTTTCCTGGAGCGATGTGTTGCCGGCCTGACGTTCTCGGGATTCAACCACAATTTGAACAACAGCGTGACTTCGTGAACTCCGCGCGTTAAACTGTGTGCTTCCCACTCGCCGAGCGTTATCTCCTCTCGCGATCACACGAAGAAGCTGTGTTGGACTTTGGACGATTTCTTCCTTGAGCGGAGTCGCATATACCCCCCTTTTCTTGTCCTCTCGCAGATTGATTTCTTCTTGCGGCGCACCCTGTCCGTTCGGCCCAGGCACGCTGGATGCGGCCAACAGGTCGTGAATCTTTTCGTTGTAGATTTCGAGGTAGCTGACTCGGAGCAGGAATTCACGCTGCGGAGATTCGCGTATAAAGGAGAATATATCGGTAATGGCCAGTGGAATTATCCCCGGGGAGGTTGCTGTCCCTTGCATGGAGAATGTCTTTCCCGTTCCGGTCATGCCATAGGCAAAAACCGTGCCATGGTAGCCTTCCATTACTCGCCGTACGAGTCTTTTTGCCGAAGCGTCGTAAACTTTGGAATTGTTGTCGTGGGTCGTGAAAACATTGTCTTATGGACCGTTAATTGGCATGTATGTGATATAGCAGACTTCTTCTTACCATAAGTATATTCGCCTCCTTCCCGTCCTCGGTATGATATCAATGAGCGTCGGCCATCGACCATCCATTCAAGCTCGCTCTGGTTGGCGTCTGCGACTCCAGCATCAGGCCGGACCCTCACACTGACAATGACATTGCCTTTTCCATCCTTCCCGGATACACTTTTGTCTCTATACATCTTGTTGTCAGCGCCGAGAGTCCTGCCTCTGGATTCTTCTTCAATCACATCTTCGAAGGAAAGGTCTTGAGCGGCAGAAGAATCGCTTGATGGCCGAGTGGTGGGAACGGATTTGCTCTCTCCATTAAGCAAACTGGATGATGTAGGAGATTTGAGCGAGGCGGCCCTGCCTGTTTTGGAGACTGGCTTGAGACTGCTGTCCCTAGCAGGTACGCTACGAGTACTGGTCGAGCCAGCAGAGTGCCTCTGCTTAATCGCTGGCTCGATAGGCGAAGTGTTTGAGGAAAGCGGACTTTCTGGATAATTGGTGTGGATGCGTGGCGCGCCAGATGGTGGTTGAGGGAAAGCCCCAATGCTTATGGTTTTTCGCAGCGTCTTCCCTGGCGTAGGTGAAGAAGAGGTATTGTGGATCGTAGGTATGGCCGAGGTGCTTATCGCTGTGGTAGGCTTGGGCTTTGGGGTTCGTGCACTCGTAGGCAAGGACGATGCTGAAGTTGCTCGAGACGTTGCCGCGCTTGTTGGCATGGACGAGACGGAGCTTATGGACGATTTGCGAGTGCGAGTCTTCGGTAGGGACGGTAGTGGTGTGTCGGGAGGCCCAAACGAAGGTCGGGAGCTCGTCGAGGGTCGTGGAAGAGCGGTAGCAGCCATGACGAAGCCTGTTGTCGCGCGACTGCTCTGACAGCGTGTTTTACTATGCCTCTATACGCGCGACCTGTGTTGGCGAGCGCTTCAACGCTTAATGCAAATGGAACGCCATGTGCAACGAGTGTACGTTCTGCGATCCAGGTTTATCAGGCACGAGCAGACGTCAATCAAGACCTGCACTGCGATCAGGGATGCTTGCTTTGGATGTGATCGTACCTCGTACTGCGGTGGGAAGGTCGTTGTGCGTTCCTTACCGTCAGGCTCAGAGATGATTCCTTGATCCTAGCCTTCCCCAGCGACAAGGGATGTGAAACGCACGTTGCGGAGCGCTGGCAGGGAATGCTGAAACCGCCCACCAGCGACGAACTGAATGGGGCCAAAGGAGTGTCGATGAAGCAGTAAACAAACGGCAGAGACGAGGGCGAGGAAGGAGTGGAGGCCGTGCAACACAGCAGATTCACATGGACGCCGGGCATCCGCAACAAAGCAAGCAGACAGGGATGAGTGATAGGAGTTTTTGTTT
>Ga0181471_100103_pt1 | contig 22617 bp, 25 predicted proteins | sample InSIn5gowninarea_FD_119083 | JGI IMG/M metagenome (GOLD analysis project Ga0181471, IMG submission 119083) | Clean room microbial communities from NASA Spacecraft Assembly Facility at Jet Propulsion Laboratory, Pasadena, California, USA -... ...
TACAGCGCTGGCTTAAACAACGTTACTTTTCCTGATGCTGTCTACAAGCTCTCCACTGAAGGGAGTAAAGGGTCATCCTAGGAAAAGAAATTTAGTATGCACCTGCTCGCTTTTCCCAAACTGTCATCGGTGACAGTGCAATGTCGCCATATCCAGACTGCACAGGCATACCAGCGACAAGCTCTATGCCTTTAGGCGTCGCACCACCCTCCTCAAGTGCCCAGACACTTATTGCCACAGTGTTTTCGCCACGATAATTGAAGATACCTTCCGGCACGGGGAACCGCCTTTGCGGTCCGATTCCATTTGCGAACTTGCCAAATTGATACCCATTAACCCACAACTGAGCACGCCACCCGCTTCCTTTGCTGGTAAAATCATCGCCATCAAAAACAAAAGATAGAGGTACGTCCCAGCCTTTGGGAATATCAAGCTTGAAAGTGGTTTGGTAGAACCGTACGCCAGGCTTGTCCATTCTAGATGTAGGCCCGACATTACTGACCCAGGATTGCGTCGGCGCGGAGGGCAGATGGTAACCGTTCCTTTCGGGGTACAGGGCGCCTTCATTTAGGGGCCCGCGAGGACCGCCAAGATAGTCTTCCCCTCCAAGATTGCCCGTGATTTTCCATCGTATGCCATCATCAGACCGAAGAGATATTGAGGTAGAAGCAGGAGTGTGGCTGGGGAAGTTGTATCCTAAGATTCCGCGAGGCGTCTTCATTTCGTTGTAGCCAACGAACCTGAGCACATCAATATCGTTGTAAACAGTCATGCATTAGATAAAACTTACCAGTTTCCGTTGTGTCCCATGTGATCAACTAGTACTGTCAAGACATAATTGCTCTTAGGCTTTAATCTAGGAAGCGACAACGTCTGGTTTGCAATCGCAGCCTCACCGGTGCCAGTCCAAGATCCGAGAAACGTTGAGTTTACCCACGCCGAGAACGCAAATGCAGAGCCACCGGACACATTCAGGTGCAACACAGTCTCATTGCCTATCGCAGAAAAGTGTCCACGGAATATCAAGGACCCTGTGTTGTAGCCATACTCGGCGCCCCAGAGCACGGTCGGTGTAGTAAGATTCCAGTATGTGTTGTTTGTATCAACGTGGTCAGCGTCGGTCCATGCAGAGTCATCGTAGTTTGGTTGCAACTCAGGAAGCGCGTTTATAGACTTCCATGTTAATGACTTGAGGTCTGGTATCTGCAGCTTAGGAGTAGAGAATGAGACAGTGCCACTGAGGAAGCCATTGCGGTCGAGTTTTGCATTAGTGTCTTCTCCATTCCAGGTCAAACCAGTGATGTTCTCGTGCGTACCGCCAATGATTTCGATAGTAGTTGTCGCATTCAAGTCCCCGGTCAGATGGATCTTGCTTTCAAATATAGAAGCGCTGCGGACCAAGTAACCTGCACGAACAATCAAGTCGGATGACGAAGTGGCATCGTGGGAGTAGCTACTGCCAGAGGGTAAGGTGCTCACAGTCCAGTAGTTGTACACTTCATTGCGCGAAACAATGACGATATGCAGGTCCGAACCAATGCGTACAACCCGTCGCTTTGATTCTGTTTGCCAGTTGAGAATGGCGTTACCGTTTCGATTTGCAAACTTGACGCCTGAGCCTTCGACAGCTGTTGCGCCGCTGGTGTTTGAGACTGCAAGCTCATGCTGTTCGTTGGGACCCCCATAGACAACGAGAATACTTCCAGTACTATACTTTTTCCACGTAAAGATCTCAGCTGTTGAGTACAGAAGGTTGAAGCCGCCAACATCATAGTCCGTCATGTGAATCTTGCTGTCGCGACCATTGATGGAAAGCTGACCACCGAGTTGTGGTAGAGTAAGGTTACCGGCGCTGGTTTGGACTTTAAGCCTGTAAAATGTCGACTCCAAGCTGTTGTATTTGGTCTGGCGTGTTACATAAAAATTTGTCTTATTGCCAAAAAGCGGAGTAGTAGTAATTCCTTTGGTATCGGTGTAGATTCCTGTCGTGTTATAACCCGGTACTGCACTGGCCAGAGCTGGTGAAGCATGCACAAAGTTGGCAATCAGTTTGGCCTCACTGTATTTCTCCCTGTGTATCTGACGCTCTTCTGTTATCGCTGCACCGTAGTCGTACGAGGTGTACCCCCCTGCATGACCCAGGTTCCCCCAATTTGTGCCGCCGAAAGTCTGTTCAAGTCAATACTCGATAACCAAAGGCCTTGGGAAGTAACAAGCGCACCATGTATACGTTAAAAATAGTGGCGCCAGCTGCAATGTTGTTCTTATAGAAGACACGCTCAAACTCGTGATTGGTGAATATCGCACATTTTTCGAAGCCATCGCCACCCCACGGCTGGTAAGCACCACCTTGGTATTCCACGAGCTGATTCAGTTAGTAGCATTCTGGATATGGAAATCCGTTATGTGATGCCTACCATGTAAGGCGTATTAGGGCTCTGCTCAAGGTGCGTTTCTCGCCAATTGGTGGGTAAGGCATCGTCAAGCCAGTATCCAGGATTAGTACAGTTCATGCCCAAGGGATATGCGTCGTGGCCATATATATCTACTGGGGCATCGGTACCTGGTGCATTGATACCGCTTGGCCATGCGACGTTGTTGATGAACGGTACGACGATTCCCAGGTCGCGAAACTGCTTCATGAGATGGTTCATATAGTCAGCATCAGGAAAAGTAACGTTGTTTAAGCCAGCGCTGTACTCGTTCTCGGGCTGGAACAAAATGACAGGACCGCCTGTTGAAACATGGTCAGTAGAATGTGCCTTAAAGAAATCGCGTAGCCATCATACCATTGGTGATCTGGGCATTTGCAATGATAGGGGTGATTTTCTCGATGTAGTTCTTCGAGGCTTGTTGATAGTCTATGTCTGGCGTTCGCAGGTTGCCAGATATTCTCTGTAACCAACCCGGGAAGCCTCCACCCGACACTTCGGCGTTAATGTATGGGCCAGGTCGCTGCATAGTCAGCCACGGCTATAGGATGTTTCTTGGATACTTACAGCAACAAGGTATACACCCACTTGTTTTGCGGCCTCAAAAAATGGGCCATAATCAAAGACGCCTTCCGCTTGAAATGAGCCTGGCTTTGGTTCATGCAACACCCAAGGTGTGTATATAGATACACCATTGTATCCCAGAGCCTTAATTTTCTGGAATATATCTAACCATAGACTCGGAACTGGAAGCCTACGAACGGTCAGTAGCTAATATTCGGTTCACTAAGTCATATACCCACCTGAAAGGATGAACCTCACCGCCCCAGAAGATTATGCGCTCACCATGGACGAATAATGAGTGTTCATCCCATGTCACGATATCTTGCAGCAGTTCTCGCTCTGCTATGATGAAATCGTTAGGCTTAGCGCCTAGGGCTCGAGCAGCCACCTGCGCAAGCAGTGCACTCAGTGTAAACCTGCAAAGAATATGGCCGAGCTTCATGACGACTTCGCGTTACTAGTGAATAGTTGCTGCTGACCGAGAACGATATTCCCTGAGCACCTCTTGTATTTAAAACTGCGAACAACACGGAATACCATGCCAACCCACACTTTGCAGGTCCCAAGCCGGTTCATTACTACTCCTCAGCTCGTAGATCGTTGAATCGATGTACCATTTCATCATTGCTGTGTTCGGTATTGCTGGATTTTAGGTGGACACGGAAAAATTGCCCCACTGATGGTGCGGGGTGCGCATCTGGGAGTGAGACCAGAAAGTACGGGCCGTTAGAACCGCAAAGCGGGTGGCGTGAAGCTTGACGCCGGAACACTACCTGAAGAACCATTCTCCAAATGCTAGCTGGCAGAGATCTCAAAAACAGCACGGCAGTGAGGCCGAATGATTTGATAATAGCATCACTGTGTACACACAAACACTGGAGGAATTTATCAACTTCCGCGAGCGTTGGGAGGACAAGGTCAAAGGCTGCAGTAGTGGACAATCTCACAATATTGTCGACAAGGGTGATACTTCCCAGTGAACCGATGCGCTGGCTATTGGGAAGCACAAACAAGATCGACCGCAGGAAGTAGCTTTTGTTCAGGACTCATTGACTCCACGCCGCTTTTGATGGAATTGATAGGACTGGTCTCATCCGATGGTATCGATATCTGCGAGTTCCCCAAAGATTTCTCCTTTTTCTTTGGCTCTATTGGCAGTGTATCGGTGTGTTTCAGCCGCTTCATTTCCATGAGATAATATGTGGAAGACGATATAAGCCCCCGTAATGAACATAGAACTTGTGAGTTGTCAGAGAACTTCGACGTTGCTGCTCATCCTTGCTACATAGGAGATCCACGATAAGATAAATCCAATACCTCTTATCAATATAAACCTCAAGACCTTCTCTCGATCTGTGCCTCTGCAACATCGTGTACCCGCAATATCATGGACTAGTGCACTGTGACACTCGCAGGCAGCCAATCTATCGCCCCCGAAATACCTTCCCATTTTATGGGCGGACTTATCGACAGTTAGTATTAGTAGTAGTAGTATTGTATTTACGTTCCGGTGTATTTGGCAGTTGCCTTTATATACATGATGACCTCCCTTAGGGTATAAGGGACGCGCCAGGCGCTAGAGTGGGGGCGGGTCTTGTGTGAGCAGCCTCTCAGTGGGCATTTCTTATCTTCTTCTCCTCCGTACGAGAGTAAAAGAGAATAGTGCAGTGCAGAGATATATCGGCAATTGATTTGAGGGATTTAAAAGTAAAGAATGGTTAATGTCAAACTATCTAGCTAAACAAAATAAGCAACAAAAGATACTTCCCCTAGCCGTGTCAATTCCACTCTCCAGCACGATTCTATACCCCGGTTTGCTTTCTTCGAAGTCGACTATGTACTTGTCAGATTGAAATGCTCAAATAGGAGGAGGTACAGACTGGTGAGTATCTTGTTATTTTCTCGCCACAGTCAATAAAGCAATATATATACATGCCAAGCTCTCTGGTCCAAGTGAATATGAAACTACTTCACTGCCAGTCACCTTCCTTGGGTCTGTTCACGGTGAACTTCCTGACAGTGCTGCTCTGCTTTCCTCACCGACGTCTCTTTGACTTACACTTTCTCTTCTCCTAGTTTTTCCTGCCTTTATCCGAGATTCTTTCCCTTAAAAAGCCACTGATTTGAACCAAGTTTTTCCTTCTTGCAACGCGTCAGAATTCTCCTGAATATCGAAACTGCGTCACTCAAACTCCTTGTCGTAAGCAATAGCCTTCTCTTCGTAAGCCCCTAAAGCAGCTCCAAGGTTGGGTCCAAAAACCGGGTCAAGTTCGTGGAATTCAAAGATGGCAGCCTCTTTGCTTGAGTCCAGGACGGGTTCCGTCTTATCATTGGGACTTCCGATTTGACCGTGTCGTATTGCCTTGTCCATGAGTTTCAGAAGATCCTTCTTAGGGCGTACCTTCTTCGATTTCCTATCAAATCCTTGTATGTTGTTAATAAAACCCTCTGTTTCTAATTTTCCAGTAGCCAAGTTGTTTTCCTTGCCTAGCCAATCGTCTGAGATTTTTGTGATCGTTCCAACATTCCACGTAAATGCCTCACTAGCAAGTTGCGCATTGCCGGAGACCTTGACAACAACATCGATCAGAGGTATTCTCTTGTCGAGAAATTGCTTTCTCAACTTTGGTTCAATGAATTTATTGTATTGGGCGGAGAGGTCAGCACGAGGCATAATTGGGAGTAGATGTTTCGGCCCTTTTCTGGGATCTGTGGATTTGGCCAGGATGCAGTAAGATGTCAGTAGCGAGAAGAAGCCGAGAAACTCGTCATCGATGTCGCTTGGAATAATCTTAGTGAAAGAAGCAAAACCCTTCTTGATGAGTATCTTGATCCTGGCTGCATCTAGCGCTCCGCTGCTAGCAAGTGGGTTTCTGGCCGTATTTTTCAAGGCGGCTCCTAAGGGCATCGCAGTCGTAACTTGAGGACCAAAAGGGAATCTGTTAAGGTCCAATGGCTGACCTGGTCATTTTGCTGTCCATTCACCTAGGTTGTCGAAGCTTTTGATGTTAACTTTGCAGTCTTTGGCCAAACAAGGCGGGTTAGAAAGAAATGAAACCCGACAACATGATCAAGTTAAGTAGACGTACAAAGAATTGGTAAATTTGCTCTCCGATGACTTTTGTCTTTAGATCTCCTACTTTGCTCTTGAGACCATCTACAACAGCCTCTGGTAAAACGATAGAATCGCCAACCTCTGTAGTGAGTGCCCAGTTAAGCTTTGGGGTTCCAGCAAAGCCGGCCGATGTCATCAAAGCACCTTTGATTGCTTCCCGTTTTCCTCCGATTAATTGCTTGCCAGGACCTACGACCTACGACGTTGATGTTTTCATTTCGAGTTCAACACCGATGCCTGGCTTACCCACACGTCGAGCAAGACCATCGCGAACAAGATGAAGCGGCGAGGCTGAAGCAAGTCTGAAGATGGTTATGAATGTAAAGAGCGCCCAAAGCTAAAAGGCAATCTTGAAGAGCTTCAACCATGATAATTTAGAGAGCATTTGTTGGAATAGCACGACTCGATTAGGCTAGCGCGTCAAGGGGACGCGCCTTATCTAGGTAGAGGAGGGCTTACCCCTCCAGAAGATAGACAGAACAACCACAGAATTGTCAGATTTATATGCTTAAAATTGATGCCGTCAAAAATGTGATGTGTGAACTTGATTGATTTCTCTCTCTCTCTCTGTCCCTTCTATCAATTGGGGTCCCCCTCCTTTTAGGAGCGTCGGTCTTGTCTTGCCATATGTTGTGCTGTTGTGCGACATGACACCCCGCTTTTACATTGTAGTGACAGCGCATGAAAGAGGGGAAGATACTTCCATAATCCTCAAATATATCCTTTTGTCCGGTAGGAGACTTCGAGATAGCCTCAGGAAACCCCTATTATCTGACAAGAATACAATTGGAGTAACACCCACAAAAGAGCACACACATGTGTTTAACGTCCTGCCAACAGCATTGCTATTTTTGGCGAGTAGAGGTGCATAATACGATCCAAATCAGTGTATTGATAAATTCAGGGAATCAAAGCAGACACGTAAGTGATGCGGATAGATATAATCTTGATATAGTGAGAAGGGAGCCCGCAAAAGACCTATACAAGGACAATTATACAACACAGATCAGAATTTGATGCTTTCTATAGACTTGCAATACAAGAACCGAACTACAGTACTCCGTCTCTTCATCTAGCTGTCGATTCACTTTCTTAGATAAAACCCACGTTTTCGGGCAAACCTGAAATGGGTAGCACGAACTATCGTGAGGGTCTTATGTTATTAGAATCCTGTGAGCCGCTGAGCTCAACATATAAGATCCTATACGTTTAATATTGGCAAACAAAAAGACCAACGTTTTGGGTGTTTGAATTTTTAAGGTTATATTGTATGCTATCACAAAAAGTGCTAAATCAAAACAATACGGTTGTATGGTGTAGAGGTTATCACTTCAGATTTTGACTTGACTTCAAAAATTCTGGAAACCCCGGTTCGAGTCCGGGTACGACCTACTTTTTTTTTCCTTCCCAACGCAGTTGTCCTTTGCTCCTGCGGGAAAGGCAAGTCTCCGGACCACCTGGTACTCTGGTTCTTGCAGTGACCTGCGCGGCCTGCTTGGCCACCAACCAACACTGAGGAGGGTGTTGACTACCTGCAGCAACTACTCAGTGATCCTGAATACTTTGCTGATTTTCTTCACCTTGCAAAAAGAGCCTAGCTCCCGGAAAACACGCCCACAGCACAGTTCACCCCTGTAGATAGGTAAAGACACTGGCATTCCCCTGCACTGAAGTATTCTCTTCTACTCTCGTACGGAGGAGAAGAAGATAAGAAATGCCTACTGAGAGGCTGCTCACACAAGACCCGCCCCCACTCTAGCGCCTGGCGCGTCCCTTATACCCTAAGGGAGGTCATCATGTATATAAAGGCAACTGCCGAATATACCGGGACGTTAATAGACTACTACTACTACTACTACTACTACACCTCCAAACCGGAATATACCTTCGCTATATCCCGCGGTCGAAGTTATGGTTTATGGTTGGTAGAAGAGCTGGTCTAGTATCAAAGCTTCGACCAGGGGAAACCTGTTTCCGGTTTGGTAGTTGACTCCAGTTATTCTGATGAATTGTATCAGCCGGCTTACCTATATGCTCTTTCCAGCCTCTGTCTCGTATTTTTGTATCGTACGTGAGGTCCTGCCTTTGCCTTATACGTTGTGCGCCGGTGATCATAGACAACTTTGGTGAGGCCTCTTCCTCCATATATTCCAATAGTACCTCATAGCCAAAATAGAGCAACGCCTTGAGTCGAGTTCCGACGCTAGCATTAGTGGTCCAGTTTGGATAACCCTGGTGTTCAAGAGTTTCTGTGTTTCCCAGATATGTGTGCGATGATCTCTTCTGTCCACGTCATAAACTGCTCTCACAAGTCACCATTGCATTAGTACGATACCAAAAGTGTCTGAAAACTTTGGCTAGCAAGCTGTTACTATATTGTCTTTAAACTGAAACTTGCTATACTGATTTACAAGTCCACTCTAGATCTTGATCCAAATATTATTTTTTCTCCTACTTCAGTTGACCTTGGCCTGGGACAGGCTAGTGATCTGCTTGGCACCATCCTGGATCTTGCCGTTGGGTGTCTTGAAGCGGCACAGAACACCAGAGCGTTCCTTAACATTGTTGTCGCACGTCAGCTGGTTGTTGGCGACGCAGTTCAAAGCACCGTTGCCTAGCGAAGAGCATATGTCAGCATCATTTCTCTACTCGGTATACAAAGATCTCCCTTAGCTTCTTCTTTACTTACATGCAGCGGGACCACCAGGTACGCACTTGCCAGCGGCACCATTGACAGTACAGGCGTCCTGCTTCAAAGATTTGTTGGGGAAACAGCAGGCTCCATTGGGTGCCTGACGGGTCTCGAGCTCGCTGCGGGGGGTGTTGCGGACGCCCTCGACATCAGTGATGGCTGCAGAAGAGATGGCGATGAAGCCAAAGAGAACGGCGGTAATAGAGAACTGCATCTTGATTGAGGTTTGTGTGGACGTGATATTAACCAAATGATTGATGTGTAGAAAGGTGTTGTAGAATGAAAGTAGGCCGCACAGCGGGAAAGAATAGACGAATGTAGATCTAGAGGATGACTTGGAAGACTGGCTTGGAAAGCAAAAATGCAGAGTTATCTTCGCTCTCTTTATGCCACTCAGATTACCACTGCGTGTTCCCGTCCGTTGCTGGGCCACTGTCAGGGTGACCGCTCCTGAGGCAATAACGGCGGGGCATTATACACATTCAAAACCTTTGGCCCTGGCTGACGCGCCTGATCGAGGAGCGAGGTAGTTGAAGGATCGATGGTGCACAAACTCATACAAGCGAAGCAGTGCGTCGACCAAGGCATTATGCGACGCTATGGACATGAAGACCCTGTTCGTAACGTAGAACCTATCTTTCCGACTGGGCTTGCACTGGAGATGTGGGCCAACATATGAGCTTGCCGAGGTCGGTTATTTGGCTAATGGCACGCAATGGCAAAGCAGGTCGAACGTGGAGAAATGGATTAACGGGAGAGTGACAGCTTGCACCCACAGGCGCCTAGTGAGACCTCAAACGTGAGCATTGACTAGTTCTGAGACGTCAGAAAACCTGAGGCTGAAACAAGGCGAAACTAGCAGGGGTGGGCGCTACTAAGTCCATTCTGGATAGCATCCCTTTGTTGATTTTCTACAACCAAGCCAACCATCCAATGAGTTGCATTTCGTCGAGGCATATGTGCATAAGATTGTCCCCTGATATGACGGGCACCGCGTAGGGCAGTGAAATGCAGTTAGTCGCGGGGGATGGGTTTGCCGGATTCGGACGCTCGACTATGATAAAGTTAAGAGCGATCTTGCAAAGTTTTCAATTAGTCGCGTGTGCTTTACTGTTGATAGAAAATAAGTCTTTGAAAGAAGTTGTTATGTTGATGTCATATCGTGTGGCCCTTGAGGTGCTGTTGTGCGACATGACACTCCCGCAGACACCTTATCATGACAAGTGGGGAAGGTGACCTAGCGAATCTCTCCCGTCTGACAGCTGGAGGGCTCGAAGCTAAGCATAGGAGAGCTCTTTCGCCCGGAAGATATATATCAGAACTAACCCATGGCAATAATGGACTCAGTAAGTGGGATATTGGTTACTTCTTGTTAAGATTATCGGGTGTTGTCGGAATACTGATATCACAAACATAGGGACATAGAGCTAGCACCATTTGAGACTAGCTCTGATACATTTTCACTCCTCATAGACAGTAGACAAGAAGAAAAGAATCAACCACCTACACATGTATTGACAATTGATATATCGATGAGCATGTGCGTTAAAGCCCTGCAAACAGGTATGTTGGAATGCTGAAGAAAAAAGGCTATTACCAAAGGGGACTAGCCACTGTCCTCGAGTGCTCCAGATCACGTGATCCATGATCGACTTTCGAGAACACTCCTACAGCTTGTTTCTCATATGTTTATACAGTACCTTGACCAAATTTTAAGCCTTCGACACATAAAATGTCAGCTTGCGCCACATACCTGACTGCTTTACACCATCGAAAAGTATCCTGTAATCGCAGCTATGACTGTTGTTCACCCAAACCATAGCAGAGTCGATATCTGATGCAAACCTACGTGCTCTCTCCAGATTTCCGGTAAAACAAAACTCCCCAAATTTTCCCATAATCTCAATAGCCACCAAAGGCTAGAAGATCTCCCCGCGTATTGGGATACGTCAGTGAAGACTAGAGGCTTTACGTCCTACACATCTCCACTACAAGTTCCTCAACCTTCCAAGGCTTTAATACCCTCTGTTTTGACATGTTGAATAGCTCATATTTGTGCGTTGGCATGATTTCTCATGTTCGTGTAAGTATGCGTACCATTGCCCCATACATCTATTGTAGCCAAGAATTCGTGGCCTTGCTCCATCAAAACCACAAGCTTAAATATCGGTCACTTGTAGTAGCAGTAGTTGCAAAATAGATTTGGATCTGACCTCTTGCAGTCCTTATCTTGGTGTTCATAACACGGGTGATATTGTTAGAGAACAAGGTGTTATTGCTCGGCAGTATTCAAATTCTCATCTCGCTGGCTCTCTTTAAATTTCAAATATCAACATCAACTTTGTATACAATCTCTCCACAGGTTACTCATAATTGATCAACCCACCATAGCGCGCAAGGGGGGGTCTAGGGTGTTGTGATGCAACTATTCCAGGTAATGAAATGTGTTGGTAGTATTTCAACCTCTGTCGGCACCATGTTGAAATAGATTGAAATGCTACCAAAACATTTTCTCACTTGAATTTGTCGCATCACAACACCCTAGAACCCTCATTCCGCGCTATGGCAGTTCTAGAATTCTTTGCCGATAGCACAGCTCCTCATTCTGTCAGTTCGTGCACACCAGGTGATAGGGAATGATAGGCCTTAGCTTTCATAATCTTTCAAGGCAGCCAAGATGATTTGGATTGATACTATTCCCTGAACAGGCTGAAAGAACGAGAATGGATAATGTGGGGTCAATTTGGATGACCGATTTTGGACCCTAAAGCTTCAATCAAATACTAGATTTTTCAAGATCTCAACAGTTTGTGCATACTGATAGTTTGGCATGGCTCTATATGGCGCGGCTGTATTATTTTTAACAATCGTTGAGGGATCTTGAAGAGTCAAGTACATGCATGTTACGGTGCTACGCCTGTCAATTCAAGGATAGAGCGTCACTAGGGAATCCTCTAAAGGGCTGTGATCTGTATCTCTGCTGCGAATATATATAATGAAATAGAACTCGAATATCAAATTAACTTCAGACAGATTATTACGAACCAGGTAGTCATATTCACGATCGTTGCAACCGGATATGCAGCAGTTTGATATAAGAATTGCACACTATGTTCACCATTCCTCTATTCTTTCCATCCTATTCATTATCAAAGTAGGCAACATTGTATAGTACCATGAATCTCCTACGTAGCAAGAACTAGCCGCAACATCGAAGCCCTCTGCTACTGTAGGCAGAATGAGGATTTAGATTCTCAGGGTTATCTCCTGCATTTGTGTAAATGTACTGTCTTGAAACCACTAACACCTCACCAGATGTGCCTCATGCTCAATAATCTATGACTGAGATATGACGCTACACACAAATCAATGAATGTGTTAGATGTTAGGCCATGTAACCTATAGACCCATCATTTGACTGGCCTTGATTTGGATCCTGGTATGATCATCCATGATCTTTGCGCCAGGTTTGACTCCACCGAAGCTTCCCGCGCTATGCTAATTCATGCATATATACTTCAGCAGATACTTTACTAGGCAATCAATCACATTACTTGTCTTTCATCAGGATTGCAACAATTTAATGCTAATCTCCTTGGAAATGCCCGCGCAATTTTCGCAAAAATCTACAAAGTAGGTCAAACCACGGTTACCAACCATGTTGGATTTGATAGAAAAAGTGTTTGAACCCCGTGCGCGAAGTCGGCCGTGTCCGAAGTAACAGGGTATGGAAGCGACACATGCTGGAAGGTTTGATCTGATTTGGAGCCAGATTCGGATTGATGGGCGTGCGCCAGATGACAAACGCTCAAGCCAACAGAAAAATTAAAGTCGAGCAGCAATGACTCCCCCGTCAGGAAGTCACCATCTTTTCGGATGAGCCGGAGCAATGGCTCGAGAATGATAAGCATTTCGTCCATGGTTACGCCATATGCCGAATCTAACAGCCTCCAGAAGTGGACCAAGGACCACCAAACACAAACATCACATCTTATTACACACGGAGATAGTGGAAGTCTAGCAGAGTTATGCTTCGAACATCCCCGCATTTCGAATACAACGTCCTTGGACATACAATAACAGCGCCTCCGTCATACCGTAGGGCGGAAGGGGGGTTCTAGGATGTTGTGATACAACCATTTCAGGTAACGAAATATGTTGGTAGTATTTCCAAGCTCTGTCAACACTGTTTTGGAAGAGGTTGAAATACGATTAACACCTTTCGTTACCTGAAATGGCTGTATCACAACATCCTAGAATCCCCCTTCCGCCCTACGGTATCTTGCCTGCATGGTAATGCATATTTGTCCTCCCACTGGGGCTTCGTTAACTATCAGGGTGCAATGAAGCCGTGGGATATATACATAAATCAGCTTGCGCGGACTACATGTCGATCATGAAAAACGAAACAGCTAATAGAACTACCGATCTGTAGTTGTATAAACCCCTGTACTGTGAAAAATCTTTACAATTCAAGATACCGGGGATTGGAAAATGTGAGTATTTCCGGACAATGAAAGCGAAATCAATACATTGATCCCTGCATGTACGTAATATGACACAAACTATTCATGTGTCAATGAAATACAGATCTGAGAAATTTTATGTTCAAGACTTTATAAAGAAGCTACTTACCATGTGACTCATCATGGATAGTCAAGACTATCGATGAACGTTGCGGCCTAAGAACGAGCGTTATATGAGAGAGTTGGAAGTAGACGTCTCGATTCATGGAAGTTAATGTATCTATAGAGCAGCCGTAGAGTATTAGATTCTATGGTACTATAACTCCTCACACACGTGCTGTCCTAGCGAATTCGTTTCTATATACTCAACCCTATTCTCACCTGCTGCGAGATCAAAATTCGTTGTATAACTCTCTGGCTGCTGTTCGCCTTTGATTGTTACCAACACCCATTCGCCAATCTCTTTACCTGCCTCACCATTCCACTCCTCGATTTGTAACGCCGGCACTTGTGTACCAACTTTAATGACTTTACGTGCCATTTTCGCTACTACAGGTTGACCGGCAGCGACGACGCTCTTGCGCACAGCAGCGACAAGTGTAGTGTCCTTACCGACACGACACGACTGCGCGTCTTGGTAGAGAATGGTATCGTCGAGAGGATATCCATGGCCATCATTGTTGTAGAGTGTTTGCTCGCCAGTAGAGATGCGGGTTACGGTAACGTTGAAACTCTCAATCGATGTGTCTGTTGGCAGTGCGATAGAGAATTCGTGCCATTTAAATAGTTCGCCGAAGATTCCGTTTGAGACACCCTGTTTGTAGTTTGCTGGCTGAGTGAGAATGGTGGTATTCAATGTCGTGTTGGCAGCCGGAGCAACACGCGGTGTGTATGTGAGTACGAGGCGCTCGTCTTCATACTTTTCATACGTAGTAAGGAGACGGATCTGGCCGGTAAGGGTGATATGGCTAGCATTTTTAAGAGAGAAGGATGTGATGTAGGGTTTGAGCAGAATGGGCTCAAGTGGCTCGGACAAAGTAACACTTGAGGGGACGGTGTCGAGCATTCGAGCGAAAATGTCGGAGCACATTGACTGAAAAGATTTTGGGTCAGCAAGCGCCTTCATAGTGACGTTGTTATCGGCAGCAAAGATGCGCTTGTCAGAATTCAGAGTGTCGTTGTGAGAAACCACGAGAGGGTTCAGAGTTGTACCATCAAGATACTCTGTCGCAACTTTTGAGTCGAATGTAGAGTCGCTGGAATCGAAATGTACGACGTTCGTCTCTGTGTTATTTTCTGTGATCTCTGGGAATGTTTTGCCATGCACTCCGCCCATTGTGTGACCACAGGCTACCATTGCAATCATGTCCTCTGAGTTCTGGTTAGCAAAATTTACTGTGAATTTATTAGGGCGATTTTCCCACCAGTATTAAAGCCTGCTTTGGCAAACTTTTTTTTATGAGTATCAAGATCTTGTTGCGGCTCTGGCACGCCCAGAGAGCCACCTTCTGTTGCGTCAATACGACCAACACGCAGCGGGATTTTTGGTCCACCGCAATTGCCCACGGCCAGAACCGTTGATAGAGCGATAAGGTCAGCGGTAGAAGAGCGAACGCCGTAGTAGTTATTGGTGAAGCTCAATGTGGCATTGAAAGCGTCGCCGGCATTCTCAGCACGGTCTGTCTCAAACTGAATGGAGGCATCTAAGCCTCCAGTACCAGTGGCTTTGTCGAACGTTGCCATATCATGGAAAGCAGTTCGAATCCACTCTGCAGCTGTCTGGCGTCCAGGCGCGTCTGGATTACGTGTACACGGTGATATGCCTGGCGGACGTCAGTCAACAAGTCAAACCGAGGCCTTGAATTATCTGATTACGAACCATCAATGAAGCCCTCACGAATATAACCGCCTTGCAAGACCAGTAGGTCTTCCATCCTGTCATGTTTGCTTGGCCATACATACTCGGCCGTTGCAGGTAGCACATTGAGCAAGCCAACTTGGGCCACAGCGAGCGCGGAGACTTTCATTACTATTTTAAGCGAGCGACAGTAGGGGAAAAGAACGTGTAGAGAGAGAGTAGTTGGATGTGCAAAAGTGATAGACTGAAGGTGATGTTCCTATAAGCTGTAAGAAGGGCATGGAGTATTTGTATATCATTACATAGTATAACGCATTTAGATTGAGAGACTAGCAGTAGATGTCCATATCAAGACCTCTGTGCGCAAATTGCGATCTGGGTTGCCCAATGGAATATCGTGTGGAGCCACTGGAAGGGAGGAAATTCAGGATGACACCTGGTGTTTCAGGAGATTGATGTGCCATGGATCGTCGGCCATGTAGTGACCGGGCCATAAGGTGCACGTCCAGCTGTCGAAATGCACATCTCTTTTTGATGGCATGGGACTTCAAAAACTAAATATGGAGGTAACATCGGTCGTGATCCGTAATTAGAAATACGATGGTATTGTGGGTCAATGCGGCTGTGAAAGTCCTCGAGGCGTGGGCTTCTTCGGCGAAAGTCATCGAGAGCTCCACACGCATATAGGAAAACGTGCTTGAGAGAGCCTCTGGGGAACAATCGGGCAATCGAAAGTACAGACGTATGCTACCAACGGTCAACATCTTTTACTAACGAGATAAATGAAGTATATCGCAGCTTCCAGAATTCGTAGATTTATGTTGTCGCCCTGCCCGACGCTTTGCATCACTCGTATTCGCCTTCATTGTCTGCTCGTCACTTCGTGTTGTTTCGTCAAAGCACTGCTGTTGCATGCTTTGGGTTGCTGGGACATGTGTGTACACAGCTACTTCCTCCCTTCAACCATTATAATATGGTATCCTTCACTTGTCTTGACCTCCCCGATTTTTGGCGCACTCGTTGTACTTGGTTCAAGACTATATGCGACTTCCTCAAAGCTAAGCATTAGACTGCCACGTACTTTCCAGCCTAATGAACCACCTGCCGTGTGTCAGCAATCTTTTCGCATATTTACCAACGATCTTCTCCTTCCATGCTTATGCTTGCAAACGATTCTCTGGGCGAGGGGAAACATACCCTGCCTGGCCTTGTCCTCACTCATCTCTCTTGCGACCTCGTCAAACTTCGCGCCATTTCGTATCTTCTCCAAAGCCTCCTCCTTCTTACTATGTTTCTCGCATAGGATATGCCTTACGTTTATACTCGTCGCTGGCTTGAGCTTACTCTTGTTACCGCCACCTGCGTCTTTCGAGTCGCCGACGTCCTTGCCTTTGCCTTTGTTCTTTGGTGCCATGCTATGTTCTGTTGCGCTGGTGAGGATGCACGAGGAAATAACGTATTGATCTGTCGTTGCAGTTTCCGTCGTTTGAAAACACGTCCGTATTGAGAGTATAGTGATCGGATTTAATAGCTATAGTGCGATGTAGCAGATTAAGCAAAATGCAAGAGCGTTGAATCGGAGACTCGGTGCAATAGAGCTCCACGTCCATAGCGGGGCGGCAGAATGTGCTTGGCGGTGAGGGTCGATTGACTGGATATCGAGCTGACACTTTCTAGCTATCTCGACGCGGCAATACAAAGATTACATTTAATCCAGTATGTGCTTTTATAGCGTGATCACCATCACAATATCCCTGTCATGTACTCTTCACAGAAAAAATAAATTTTGTTACTCTTGCGTAGTGAAATGATTCGTTCACTATCAACAACAGCATTCGAGAACAAGACAAACTTCTCGGTTTTTTCTCATGAAGGTGACTGGATAGCTGGAAGCAGAAGGAAAAAAATAATGGGCTCAGCCGGGATTTGAACCCGGGACCTGTCACATCTACGATACTCAGTATCTGGGCTTGGAACCCCTAATAACCGTTAGTGTTTGAACTATCCGAAAGGTGATGGGCTTGCTTACGAAGCGACAATCATACGACTAGACCACTAAGCCTATAAATGCCTTTGGCTTTCTCTCTAGGGAGAGTTGCTACCTGTGAGATTCGAACTCACGCAGACGATGTCTACGAGAAACCTGGGCCTTGAAAACAAGGCAAGACAGCTGTCTTGAGTCCCGCGCCTTAACCAACTCGGCCAAAGTAGCTATTAATAGAAACATCTGGTATATATTTATGTCTTATACTTGATAAAAAAGAAAAACGATGAAGCGGCAGTTATTAGCTGTGAGGCTGTGAGCAGGCGCACAGTGGGTCACAAGCGAAAGCGGCAACAATGTGGGGTGTACAAGAATACCAGTATATGTTGATGTTTACATGAAGTGAAGACCAAACAAAATGGAGATGACAGTCAGTCTTGTATAGGAGAACATATTGTGTTTGTAGGCTTTGCTTTCTTAGTATAATCCTAAGGTACATATCGAGATTTTAGACACAGAACCTGGACGTAGCCTTCGTTGGCTTATTTCCAAAGATACCCTCAATTCTGTCCAGCACTTTCAGTGTCAATCTTCTGTACACCTCGATTGCCTTGATAGTCTGGTGAATTTGCTCCGGTCTGCTTGCTGCAGTGATCGCACTTATGATATTCATGTTGCTCAACACCCATGCCATCGACAGAGTCGCAATACCAGTACTGAGCTGCTCGGAAGTTTTGATGAGATGCTTGATTTTATCCTCCTGCTCATTCCATACCGGAGTATCCACTGTCTTGATGACAGATTGTATATAGGGATCCTTACAGATCTTGAGACGACTGTTTTCAGGAATACCATAAATGTACTTCCTTGTGAGTAGCCCACCAGCTAGAGGTGAGAATACGGTGAGGCATAACCCTCTCCCCTCAAATAATTGGCATTCTTGAACTCATCAACTTTCAACAGACTATATCCTGGCTGCTCGACGACTGGACCAATCAAACCCAATCTACACGCTGCCGCCCAGGCTTCTTCGATCTCACTTGGTAGCCACTCGCTAGTACTCCAATACAGCGCTTTGTCGGTGTCTATGAGGAAATTGAAAGCACAGACCGTTTCCTCAATGGGGGTTTGGCGGTCAGGGCAGTGAGCATACATGATATCTACATACAATAACTGCAGACGGGCAAGGACTGTTTCTGTGCCTCCGATGAGATGCCTGCGGCTGAGTCCAAGATTATTGATCTTGTTACGTAGAGAGGGTAGGGCAGAGTTGCAGGTACCCCAGTGGATGTGGTGGATACGCCAGACACTAGACTCGTGAAGATCAGAAGGGAGGCATCGATATACTTTGGTCGGAACGACAAAGCCGTTCCTGTTCCAGCCAAAGTGTTTGATCGCTCGACCCATTGTACGCTCGGATTCGCCACTTGAATAGCTCTTGGCAGCTTTGAGGCACGCGAATGTAATCTCATCACCAACGTGCCCTTCGTCTTGCACGAAACTAACCCTGTAATAATCGAGGTACAAGAGGGAACATACACGTGAGTCAGCCTCCAAGAGATATAGCAGACACCTGAAGACTACTCTTGCCAACAAAGCGGTACTCCGTCTCACGAAGATCTTTGGGTATCTCTGCAGTCATTCTACTAGAGCTCGTGCTGCGCGGACCAGAACAACTGCCTGTAAAAAGCTTTTGCACAACTCAGGGGAACAGACCCAAGTGGTTTTGCTGATGGCCTCTTGCAATAAAAGCTGACATTGTGAGAATGGGTGAAGCTCGAGTCTTTGTAGTTCCGCCTTTCAGGCCTTCGCCTGCAAGATAACCCACTGGCTGCCCACTGCTAACCGAAAGGACGGGCAATTAGCCAGTTTGAGTATTGTGTCCTGGTGATAGATGTGAGTGGCTTGCACGATAAGTGTCAGCAACCGCGACACTTGTATGAACAATCATGGTCACTCGGTCTTGGTTGAGGTAGCCATTGATTGGCCTGTAGCAAAATGGGAAGGTGCTTGAGCGATGGACATTATTACATCAGATTTGTCAGATTCGAATCGAAGTTCCTTGTTTGCGATCTTGCATCAGCCTACCAGACACCAGGTACCATTCTCTTCCTTGGACCTACTTGGTCTCTGCCAAATTTTTCTACGTACCACTCCTTTGTGCCTACGGCCGTCACTCCAAGGTTAACGGCTACAAAGACTGCGCCGCAGAGCAGCGTCCAGTTTACCAATTTACCTTCGGGAGCCGCCAGAAAAGCTAACAAAAGGTAGATAACCGTCTCACAAGAATAATGTGGACATAGCAGATCCGAAAAGACGGGATGCACTGGAAGTTGATAGCCCTTATTCTCTGCACGAAGGCGGTAAAGGTATGCATGATAAGAGTGTTGGAGCACATGTGCCATCAGAATCGCTGGCACCATCGCAGTGCATCTCCAGCTAGATAGACTACCGGTAGGTTCCTCTATCCAGATAGCAATATTAATGGTCAAGTAGAAGACCAGCCCGAGCAGCCAGTGGGCAACCCACATCTTGCTTTTGCTTGTCGATGTGTAGGCATTAGACTCAAGCATGCGGCGCACACCCTGCAGAAGTAACAGAGCCCAGACAGTCTGCAGCTGTCCGCTGACTGACCAGATTTGCAGTCGCCATCCCCAGAAGAGCGAGCACGCGACTGAGAGGACGTAGAAGTGCGTGAAGTAGTTGTGTGGAACCTGGAATGTCGCCGCGTAGTCCAAAAGTTTACTGATAAGGGAACCCTGACTTGGTACTGTCGATGATTGACCGGACGGTGAAGTCGCACGAGAACCGTAGGCAAGAAAGCGGCTACGCAAAGCGGGGATAGCCTGTATGACAATGATCTAGTAGACAGAGCAGGTCAGTGTAGTGCGGATCAAGCTAGCTGGTGTCGCAGTACAAGAAGAGAGGCTGCAATGTAGAACGTGCGCAGGAGCACTACGGGACTGAGTAGACACTCAAACTGACTCTTCATCGCTGACGAGGCCATCGTAATGCAGAGAGCTCATCAAATGTGGGCGCAGTGAGGAGCGTGCGGGGAGTGTTGGTGATGAAAGAATGATGAGCCTCTGGACAGCTTGTTTTGGTGGCTTCGTTTCAGGCTTGTGGGTTGTTTAGCGGAACTTTACCCACAATCCACATGCGCTTATCGAGCAGCCTCACCCATATAATCCTGGAGCAACATCGACACAAACCTTTAGAAACCTCATCACTGGTTCTGCGATGCCTCATTATATATTGTCAAAACTTACAATCTCCCCGCCGTTCCATGTTGCAACATAAAACAAGGTCACGGGTGAGCATGCAAGCTGCACAGATAAGGTTAATTACCGCGCCGATCCCGGCTTAGCGGCAAATTTGGTTGTCTCGCCCATGGTGCGCTGCAGTGCTGCGAGCGCTGGCTGAGGGACGTTGCAAAGAGCCAACAGCAGCATCTCTAAATGAACACTCGCTTGAGGACATATTTTATCAAAACCCACATTAATCTTTACAACACCCTTATCGCACGCATGCAGCTCTCATTGCTGTGAGCAAGAATGACGAAGCTTCGTTTTTGCAGGACGCTTTCGTGGTGCAGGGTTGAGCCTGGGCCAGCTGGGACCGGCTTAAGCCAGTGATGGTGCAGCACGCTGAGTGGCCCACAGCCTCTGCTCGTCGTCCAGCTTCCTTCCGCCTACACTCTTCCAGCACCTCCACACGCCTCTCCATCACAACACGCCCGACCACCACTCTGCCGCCGCTTCCTTTGGTGTCGCTGAGGGCACACAACCTCACCACGCGACGGCCCTTCCGTGTTAGGACGTTAAGCGCCACGTTCTTACCGCCTGCCGCCTGCCGCCTGTCGTCCCTTGCTCTGCAAGCCGTCATGAGGCAGGAACTCCCGTGTCCTGTCCCATATATGCGTGATGACCAGTAATGGCGACCTGAACGCATCCCTCGATACACCTCGAAATTCGCGCAACGACACTGGCGACGCTGTTCAGCCTGTACCCAAGGCTAGCTCAGCATCGTCCAAAGAGAATGTGACAGTCACTCAAAACAGCGACCATGATGACAACGAATCCGAGGCTGAGACGGTCGTTTTGTCGAGAGACAATGAGCCGAACGAGAAGAAGGTGATCAAGACTGAGCGCGACGATGATGAGCCAGCACGTCTCGAGTCTATCAAAGAAAACACATACTCGCATTCGCCCCAGAATGGCCGCAGGCGATCTTGCGAAGTCAGAAATCTCAAATCGAATGGCCATGGCAAAGATGGCTCAGACGATGGAAAGAGTCCTGTGCCTACTTCTCCAAGCACGACTTCACGGCAGACAAAAGACACAAGTCCAGTCGGGTCACCAGCCAACCCCACATTATCTCCTACGCAGACTGTCACTAGGGGCCGCAGCGCTTCTACTGTGGAAAGTCGAAAGCGCAAGTTGCGAGATGAATTCAAGAATCTGGAACCGCCACGACAGAAAGCCAAAACTGAAGGGTTGAAGGACCGCACACAGCCCAACTCACCTGCGACGGTATGCACCGCTATCGGTCTGACCAAAATTTTCTCTCGCTGACATTGCTTCCAGGGAGCTTTTAGCCGTCCGCATAAACGCTCGCAATCGACGCAATCGATTGTCTCTGGTGCCACGGGACGCAAGCGTAGGGAGGCTCCAGGCCTTGCTGTTTCAACCGAACGCTACTCAGAAGACTCTAGCTCTGAGCGTTCGTCATCACCCCGAGCTACAGATGCGAATCCACATACCCGAGTCAAGCGCGCCACACATCGAGCATTGACCTCGCCCGCACGGACGATGCCTCACGGCCGGAAGACTGATAGATTCGGTGCGACGCGACTGGCGAGAGAAAGTGAAAAGGGCGACTTGGATGCTGTCAAAGCAGCATACGAAGAAGCCGAAGGCGAGCTAGACCAAGCAGATTTCGCTGGCATCACGCCCTTACAGAAAGCTGCATTGAACGGATGGGCTGAAGTTGTAGAGTACCTCATTGACAAAGGTTGTCGGACCGATTGTGAATCCGGGGATCGTGACACCCCTCTCATCGATGCGGTGGAAAATGGACACCTCGAGGTGGTCAGGATCCTACTCAGCAAAGGACACGTCAATCCCCATCATCAAAACAAGAAAGGACAACGTGCAATCGATGTCCTTGATCGCGAGGATGAGGATTGTGAGGAGATCGAGAAGGAGCTCAAGGAAGCCATGAGGCGTCAGACCAACACTTCCACAACAGAGCAGCGAGAAAAACCCGGACAGAAACAGGCGAAGAGTGCTTCACGACTTCTCTATAACGAATACAACGTCGAGACTCTGATTGAGAAAGCTGGAGATGGGGACATCCTTGCTGTCGGCGAGCTCATCAATAGCAATATCAAACCGAACATCACCTGTGGAGTCGCGGCGGCAAGAGGCGGACACTATGATATCCTTAGCATTCTGCTTGCCAGTGGTCTCAAAGCGGACCCAGACCCTTCAGTTTTGGCTTTCTG
>Ga0181471_100104_pt1 | contig 22612 bp, 33 predicted proteins | sample InSIn5gowninarea_FD_119083 | JGI IMG/M metagenome (GOLD analysis project Ga0181471, IMG submission 119083) | Clean room microbial communities from NASA Spacecraft Assembly Facility at Jet Propulsion Laboratory, Pasadena, California, USA -... ...
TAACACGAATAACTTCTATTATTTTACTCTTCAGTGCAGCATTGTCTTTCAACGGTCTGTATGTACAGGCAATCGGTTCTGGTTTAGGGTTGTATAGTGGTTTATTCCATGTAACGACTGTAACACAATTTATGGAAATCTTCTTATTTACAGTTGGAGCTTTCATTTTAATGCCATGATCAAGAAACTTTAAAGGAACATCGATTGTACCAAGTATTGCTGAATATCCTTTAATTATCTTATTCACAACCATTGGTGCTTCATTCTTAATCTCAAGTGCAGATTTAGTCTCAATGTATCTATCAATTGAATTACAAAGTTTTGCTGTATATATTTTAGCAGCTATCTATCGAAATTCTGAGTCTGCTACATCAGCAGGATTAAAATATTTCTTATTAGGTGCTTTATCTTCAGCTTTAATCTTGTTAGGTTCAAGTCTTATCTATGCATATACAGGACTGACAAATTTTGAGGGTATTTATATGATTGCATCTGTATCATTACAAGATTCTATCTCTAATGCTGTAATGTTAGGAGTTCTTATTATTGGTGTAGGTTTCTTATTTAAAGTAGCTGCAGCACCTTTCCATAATTGAGCTCCAGATGTTTATGATGGTGTACCTACAATTGTTACAACATGATTAACAGTAATGCCTAAAATATCTATCTTTATCTTCTTGTTAGAGCTACAAATAGGATCAAATTTAACTATCAGCTTAGAAGCAACTAATGTATGAAAAAACCTGCTTTTAACAACATCTTTATTATCTTTAGTTATTGGAACAGTAGTAGGATTAGCACAATACCGAATTAAACGATTGCTAGCCTTTTCAACTATCTCACATGTAGGTTTCTTATTACTTGCTTTATCAGTTAACAGTGAAGAATCAATTACAAGTTTCTTATTCTACTTAATGCAGTATTCTATTACTAATTTAGATGCCTTTTTCGTTGTATTAGCTCTAGGTTATTTAATTCAAGGTTCTGATGTCTCTTTCATTTCACAATTAAAAGGTCAATTCCAAGCTAATCCTATCTTAGGGTTAAGTTTAGCTATTTGTCTTTTCTCAATGGCAGGTATTCCACCTCTAGTAGGTTTCTTTGCTAAATATAGAGTTCTGTATTCAGCGATCGAAAATGGATACTACTTCTTAGCCATTGTTGGTATTCTAGCCAGTGTTGTAAGTGCTGCGTATTACTTACGAGTCATTCGAGTTATCCACTTTGATAGACAGAACACTCCCACTTTACAAGGAGGAACACAAAGATTAACAAGTGTACATAGTTATGTAATAGCTGTATTAACACTCTTTATTCTATTATTTATTTTATCACCATCATTATTATTAAATAGCAGTAATCTACTTGCATTGTCACTTTTCACAGCATAATGACAATGACAGTTTTATTTATTTTTGTTCCTGTTCTAGTTATGATTTTACTAGTACTTAATCTGTTATTAGCAGTGCATAAACCTGATACAGAAAAAGTAACACCTTATGAGTGTGGGTTCAACCCCATATATGGTCAAGTACGAAGACCCTTTGCAATCCAGTACTACCTTGTAGGTATCCTATTCCTAATCTTTGATCTTGAAATTGCGGTCTTTTATCCTTTAGCTGTTACATTATATCAAGTAAGCACTTATGGTTTCTGAGTAGGGATGTTATTCCTTATCTTATTAACTATTGGTTTTGTTTACGAATATGGTAAAGGAGCTCTATATTTCACTGACCATCGATCATCTATCTCACGAGCAGTTATCGAACGACCTAACTAACCCTTTACCCCCTTTTTCTTATTTAGCCCTTTCTTCTCTCAGGATTCGCTAAAGAAGAACAAAATTATAAGTATCAATCAAAGAGGTTAATAACATTTTATTTATATGCTTACATCGTTACTAATCATTCCTATCTTAGGAGTATTAGCTTTAAGTCCGATGCAGGGTGGGTCAGCTGTAGAAGAATCACGAATGAAAAAAGTGGCTCTATTTATTACCTTACTTAACTTTGTAGTATCATTGGTACTATGAGGAGAGTTTGATAGTAACTCAAGTCAATATCAGTTCACTGCAGAGTTTATCCAGTTAAGCTTTTGTCATTTTAATATAGGTATAGATGGATTATCTTTATATTTTGTATTGCTAACAACATTTACAATGCCTATATGTATCTTAGCTAGCTGAGAAAATGTACGACATAACCTAAAGTATTTCTTAATTGCTTTCCTAATGGTAGAAACATTCTTAATTGCATTTTTTGTAGTATTAGATTTACTGCTATTTTATGTTTTCTTTGAATCAGTTTTAGTTCCATTGTTCTTAGTAGTTGGTATTTGAGGTGCTAGTGAAACACGAATTCGAGCTAGTTTCTTACTTTTCCTATACACATTATTTGGATCATTATTTATGCTATTAGCATTTTTAGTTATTATCTATAACGTGGGAACTTCAGATCTGCAAATGATTTCATTAGCGGACATTAGCTTTGAAAGTCAAAAGATTCTCTGATTAGCTATTTTCTTAAGCTTTGCAATTAAAACTCCACTAATACCATTCCACATGTGATTACCACGAGCTCATGTTGAAGCACCGTTAGCAGGATCAATTGTATTAGCAGGATTAATCCTGAAATTAGCCGTATATGGTTTCTTACGAATTTTAATCCCGTTACTGCCTGAAGCTACTTCATATTTCAGTCCATTAGTTCAAACTATTGCAGTTATAACATTAGTATATAGCTCATTAACAACATTACGACAAACAGACTTTAAATGTTTAGTTGCATATTCAAGTATTGCTCATATGAGTGTTGTAGTTGCTGGAATATTTAGTAATACTGTACAAGGTATTGAAGGAGGTATTATGTTATCTATTGCTCATGGGTTTGTTTCTCCTGCCCTATTTATGTTAGTGGGAGGTGTGCTTTACGATCGATACCATACACGAGTGATTCGATATTACCGAGGTATGACAACATACATGCCCATCTTTGCTACAATGTTCTTTGTATTTACTATTGCTAATGCAGGTACACCTACAACAAGAAATTGAGTGGGTGAATTCTTATCACTTAATGGTACATTTATGCGAAGTCCTGTAGTAGGATTATTAATGAGTACTGGTATTGTTTTCTCTGCTGGTTATTCTATCTGACTTTTCAATCGAATCTGTTTTGGTGCTAATAGCCCTTACCTGTCATATACAAATGATGTGACACGACGAGAATACATGGTGCTTTTAACACTACTAATTCCTACTATTGTCTTTGGTATTTGACCTAATATCATTCTAAACGATTTACATTATAGTGTTTCAACCTTGCTATATGTATAACTTTACTTTTTTTCCCATTTTAAATATAAGAATCCATTAAATATAAATGTGTCTTGGTGCAATGGTCAGCACAATTGCCTCATGAGCAATAGATCCTTGTTCAAGTCAAGGAGACGCACGAGAGAACTTATCTGATGCACAGAGAAACAAGAAGGGTCGACAACGCTCGCGTAGGGTATAGTAATATATTGTATATACTGGAGTAGGGGTAACCCACTGCCATACTCATGAAATCCTAGGGTTTTGTGGGGGGAAATAAGTTGATGACTTCCCACCCTCCGGGCACATCTCTGATGTGGTCCTGCGACGCTGTGCTAGCAGGACTGGGTTAGTAACCGATCCTAGCGTAGCGGCGGATCGGAACCGGTCTGTTCAATCAAAAATCCTCGTACTTTAATCATCATTTAAGTTGGTGATGATCTAGAAAAAAAGATAGTCGGGATAGACACTAGACACCCATTTTGAATCTGGTCCAAATGTTCTGATCTTTCTTTATAGGCCAATAAAGAAGTTATGAAAACGAATCATCTTAACATTTGCATATAGATAACCGTAGAAAGTGCCTCTATGAATTATGTTGAACACTTAACCATGTCTTCACCGAGGTTGGAGGACATACATCTCCCCACGCGAGGGTTAAGACGTCATACCAGAGGTGATCTACAACTTCGTTTTTGATACCTTGTGCAATCTTAATGTAAGCATGACTTTAAGAGTAGCCTGAGGGTTTTAAACTTTTTCGTGGAGCAAAATCCTGATCTGCTGGTGTAACTGGTAAGCACCTCACTCTTTCACTGTGGTAGTATGGGTTCGAGCCCCGTGCAGATCATTAACCGTATCATAGAGTTCGGAAAGCCTGATTAGTACAACGGTTAGTACGACTATCTTGTAAATAGTAAATTTTGGTTCAATTCCAGAATTAGGCACTTGAGTGATCGACTAATTGGCAAGTCTCCACTTTTTGGGAGTGTACGATGCTTGTTCGAATCAAGCTCACTCAGTTTCTGGGCTGGGGTAGGGGAGGGTATATAGCTCAATGGTAGAGCAAGGAGCTTTTAACTCTTTGGTTGGAAGTTCGAATCTTCCTGTACCTAGTTCCCAATCTGCGATTGGGTGACGTCCGCCAGATGGGACATCTGGCTACCAAGAGAGGGCATGTAGCTTAATGGTAAAGCACGCAACTTCTAATTGCCTAATGGGAGTTCAAGTCTCCTGATGTCCAGCCGGCATCGATAAAATCTAAATAAAAGGACTGACCGCCATTGGTGAAGTAACGCATTTGCTAAATGCCTGGATGATGAATCCTTGTGAGTTCAAATCTCACTTAGTCCGTTTCCCATCTCTTTCTGCCTTAAGAATGGAAATGAAAATAAAATTAGAAATAAGGACCAATTGAATATGCAAATATGAATTTTATCCGATGATGCTACTCAACTAATGCGAAAGACATTGGAACACTATATCTGATTTTTGCTATCTTTAGTGGAATGTTAGGTACAGCCTTCTCAGTGTTAATTCGAATGGAATTAGCTTCTCCTGGAGTACAAGTACTTAATGGGAACCACCAATTGTATAATGTGATCATTACTGCTCATGCTTTCCTTATGATTTTCTTCATGGTTATGCCTAGACTTGTTGGAGGATTTGGTAACTATTTAGTTCCAGTGCAAATTGGAGCACCTGATATGGCCTTCCCTCGATTAAACAATATTTCTTTCTGATTACTACCTCCTTCATTAATTTTACTATTAGCTAGTGCTTTTGTAGAACAAGGGGCTGGTACAGGTTGAACGGTATATCCTCCTTTAGCTGGAATCCAATCACACTCAGGTGGTTCTGTAGATTTAGCTATCTTCAGTCTTCACTTAGCCGGGATTTCATCAATGTTAGGGGCAATGAACTTCATCACAACAATTATTAATATGCGAAACCCTGGTATGACATTACACAAACTACCTTTATTCTGTTGAGCAATCATGGTAACAGCAATTTTATTATTACTATCATTACCTGTTTTAGCAGGAGGTATTACAATGTTATTAACAGATCGAAACTTTAACACATCATTCTATGACCCTGCAGGAGGGGGTGATCCTATCCTATACCAACATTTATTCTGATTTTTTGGACATCCTGAGGTTTATATCTTAATTATCCCAGGTTTCGGAATTGTGTCACATGTAGTATCAACATTCTCAGGAAAAGCCGTATTCGGTTACTTAGGAATGGTTTATGCTATGTTCTCAATTGGTATTTTAGGATTTATTGTCTGAAGCCATCACATGTATGCTGTAGGATTAGACGTTGATACACGAGCTTATTTCACAGCAGCAACAATGATCATTGCAGTTCCAACAGGAATTAAAATCTTCTCATGAATTGCTACATGTTATGGAGGATCAGTACGATATACAACACCTATGTTATTTGCACTAGGATTTATCGCTTTATTCACAATTGGAGGATTAACAGGAGTTATTTTAGCTAATGCTTCTTTAGACGTTGCATTACATGATACATATTATGTCGTTGCTCATTTCCATTATGTACTATCTATGGGAGCTGTGTTTGCTATGTTCGCAGGGTTCTATTACTGAGCACCTAAAATCATAGGTAAAACATACAATGAAGTATTAGGACGAATCCACTTCTGAACATTGTTTGTTGGAGTAAATGTAACCTTTTTCCCTCAACATTTCCTAGGTTTAAGAGGAATGCCTCGACGAATCCCTGATTACCCTGATGCATATGCTGATTGAAACTATATTAGTAGTGTAGGTTCAATTATTTCAGTAGTAGCTACAGGGGTATTTGGTTACGTAATCTATGATATCTTTGCTAACGGAGAAACAGTAACAGCAAACCCTTGAGCAATCCCAGCATTCTTTACATCAACACCAGAATTCTATAACGGAGCTCAAGCATCAACAACATTAGAATGAACATTAGATTCACCTACTCCATTCCATAGCTATAATATGCTACCAGTACAAAGTTAATTTCAATCCTCTTCCCCTTTTCCTTCCTCTTAGGTTAACCGACAGAAGAACCAACCAAACAAATAAATATAAGTATCACGCTTTGTTATGTCTAAGTTCACATCCCGTGAAATAAGATAGCTCTTTTGAGAGAGCCGCTCACTGCCAAATCAATATGCCACAACTACTACCTTTCTATTTTGTTAACCAATTAACATTTGCATTCTTAGTTTTAATTACAATGGTTTATGTGTTCTCAAAATACATTTTACCAATGTTTACTGAACTATTCTTAACACGAATGTACATCACAAAACTATAACTTTAAAAAAAAGTATATATGTAAGAAACTATAACTTAATAACCTTATGTTAAACCATTTCAATACGATTGGTACAATCGTACCGGTTGCCTCATCACCTTTAGAGCAATTTGAAACAACAAATTTCATTAGCTTTACAGCACCTATTTTAGGAGATTTTGTTATCTCATTAACTAACGTAGGATTCTACACATTATTAGTATTAGTACTAGGATTAGGATACCATGTTTTATCTGCTAACAACCACCGAATTGTTCCAAGTAAATGAAGTTTATCACTAGAATCATCTTATGCTACACTACATGCTATGGTTAAAGAACAAATTGGAAGTGCAAATGAACTATATCTACCCTTTATCTATGCTTTATTCTGATTTATTCTACTTGGAAATCTTGTAGGTAATGTACCTTACTCATTTGCTTTCACATCAAGTGCTATTGTTGCAATGGGACTAAGTCTAATGATCTTCTTAGGAGTAACAATCTTAGGATTAGTACGACACGGAATCCATTTCTTTAGCTTCTTCATCCCTGCTGGAACACCTATTGCTCTAGTACCATTACTAGCATTAATTGAATTAATTTCATACTTTGCACGAGCATTCAGTTTAGGAGTACGACTGTTCGCGAATATTGTAGCTGGTCACACACTACTTAAAATCTTAAGCGGTTTCCTATACCCTGCTTTAACAAGTGGTGTATTATTATTCTTTGTAACATTAATTCCTATGGCAATCTTTATTGCATTAGTGGGACTTGAAATTGCAGTTTCATTAATCCAAGCTTATGTATTTACTATTCTAACATGTTCATACCTTAAAGATGCGATCGAGTTACACTAACTCTATTGACTTATTCTCCCCTTTTTTCTTTCGCTAAAAGAGATTAACTTAGTGGTAAAGTGGCCATCTTACACGTGGTTTACCGGTGTTCGATTCACCGATTTCTTAATTACATCTAAGATAAGCCTTAGAAAATACAAAAGTAAGGCTAAAACAAACAAATAATTCATGTTCAATTTATTATCTATGATTGCAATTACGATTGGGACAATCGTAACGGGTGCTTTATCTTTAGCATTTAAAGGTTCAATCCATAATGATGCATCTTATCCTTGACAAATTGGTTTCCAAGATGGTAGAACACCTAGCTTTGAAGGAATTGTAGAGTTACACGATTCTATTTTCTTCTACCTAATTGTTATCTCAGTCTTAGTATTCTGAATGTTAGGTTCTGTGCTAATCCACTTTAATAGCAACCGAGCTCAAATTGTGCATAAATATCACAATCACGGAACATTAATCGAATTAGTGTGAACAATTACACCAGCGTTAGTGCTAATTGCTATTGCTTTCCCAAGTTTCAAATTACTTTACCTGATGGATGAAGTTATTTCTCCTTCAATGACAATTAAAGTAGCTGGACACCAATGATATTGATCCTACGAGTATTCCGACTTTATTAATGAAGATGGTGAGTCAATCGAATTTGATTCATATATGGTTCCAGAATCAGACCTAGAACTAGGACAATTACGAATCCTTGACGTTGATAATCGAGTAGTAGTACCAGTAGATACACACGTTCGATTTATTGTAACAGGACAAGACGTAATTCACGATTTTGCTGTACCATCATTAGGACTTAAAATAGATGCGGTAAACTAACCATGCCGCTAACAGGAGAATTGCATAAAAGTATAAACAATATGCAGCGTTACTGTTTGTAGCGTTCAACGACTAAATACCTGTTTATGTAGTATAATCAAACCAATGATTCTACTTATTAAATGATATAGTCTGATCTTAATAGACTAATATTAAGAAAACACAATGACCTAGCTTTACTTTTTTATCTCTAAGAGTTCTGCCTACGATCAACATTCCTTGAAAAGACACGCCGTTAAGAGAGGCAAATCGAAAAGTACTGAAACAAATGAGAACTCACTACGAAGAGAGCCATCCCTTATCACAGTTCTTAAAAGAGCATGCTTCCCATTTGCTGAAGGAGCCAACAGGAGATACTGGAATACCCTCTGATTTCTTTAGTCAAAAGAGTTTAGCTCAAAACCCTAATGTGATTAAGTTAAAAGACACCTTTCATCCTTCTCAGTTTAGTCGTGTTTCTGGTGTTTACTATGCATATACTTCAAATAAAGATTCCGGAATGATGTCAGCCAAATATGTTGGAAGTGCTACGGATTATCAAACTCGATGAGGAAATCATTACCAATCAGTACGAGAAAACAGCTATAGTTTAGTCCATCTTACTATGCGAAGTAAAGGGATGGGTCAATTTAACTGAGTTAATGTTAAAGACACCTTAAACTACAGTAGTATGTTCTCCGATAGCTATCCTGACTTTAAACGAGACCCTATAGTTAATGACATTCTGAAAGCTTTCACACAACATGAAGCCCGACGCTTAGAACAATCTATTATTACTGCTATAAACCCCAATCTTAACAGAAGTAATGTTTGATTTAACAAAGAATGATCACCAGAGTCAATCACTCCTGAAAATAGCCGACCTATTGAAGCCATCTCGAAAACAAGTGGAGAATCTCGATTCTATAGATCAATCCGAGAGGCATCCCGAATGACAGATATCCATACACGAGCTATTGTTAACATTATTAACTATAAGGGGTATGTACGATTCTCACCAGCACTAGAAGATTATTTATCTTTCATAGATCACAAACGAGAAATGAAAATAGGTTCTCCTCATACATTGAGTCATTTGGAGGTTATGAAAGGTGTTGACTATGAATCAATACCAGTAGGGAAAATACATGCGTTTAATGAGGATTTAGAGTTTTATAAAGAGTATAGTGGAGGACAAGTAGCAGGGAAAGATTGCGGAGTCTCTAAAAAGACAGTCTTACGAAACATCAATAAAATATTGACTAACTGTGTTATTGCTGGTGTTAACGTTAAACTCTTTTTTGCTCGAAATACTAGTGTTCCTGCTAGCCCTACTCAGCCTACTCCAATTATTCTTAAAGATGTTCTAAACAACAAAGCTTTTTATTACGGTTCAATTCAGGAAGGAATGCGTGCTTTAGGTATGTCGGAAGGTATGCGAACTAATGCCATTCGAAAAGATTATTTGGGTACAAGCCGAATTTACCATAAACAATGAGCTTGAATTAATGCAAGTGATTGAGAAGGTTCATTACCGGAAAAAGGACCAGAGAAATTAATTTAATATAAGTACTAGCCATTGAGTTAACATAAATGACCAGGCCGATTAAACCAAACATCAGTATTAATCCAACGAGAAGGTGTTTACTATGGACAATGTTCTGAAATTTGCGGAGTGTACCACGGGTTTATGCCAATTGCCGTTGAAGCTGTATCACTAGAAAAATACTTAAGCTGATTAGATAGCCAAGTATAGATAAACAATTTTTCCCCTTTTCATCTTTAGTCCTAGTTATTTTACTCTTAAAGTAGCTTTTTAAATCTTATTATGCTATCCGTTCTTTACAGTTTATTAGAGGTGTTAATTGTGTTGGTTCCTATTTTATTAGCAGTAGCTTTTATGACCATCATTGAACGAAAAGTATTGGCAAGTATGCAACGACGAGTTGGTCCCAATAAAGTTGGATACTATGGAGTACTGCAACCGTTTAGTGATGCTCTAAAACTAGTGGTGAAAGAAACCGTGGTCCCACAACACTCAACTAAAAGTCTGTTCTTTTTAGCACCTATTATTAGCCTAATCTTTAGTCTACTAGGTTGAGCCGTTATACCTTTTGGTAGCGGTATTACATTAACTGACTTCTCTTTAGGAATACTGTACTCATTAGCTATTTCATCTATTGGGGTTTATGGTATTCTGTTCGCAGGATGATCAGCTAATTCTAAATATGCCTTTTTAGGTTCATTACGAAGTACAGCTCAAATGATTAGTTATGAATTAATTTACAGTTCTGCTGTATTAGCCGTAATCTTAATTACAGGAACATTCAACTTTATCAAGATCATTGAAATGCAACAAAGAGTATGATTTGTAGTACCATTATTACCTTTATTTATTATGTTCTTTATTTCAGCCTTAGCAGAAACAAACCGAACACCCTTTGATTTACCTGAAGCAGAGTCAGAATTAGTAGCAGGTTTCTTTACTGAACACTCAGGAATGATTTTTGTGTTCTTTTTCTTGGCTGAATATTGTAGTATTGTATTAATGTCTACTTTCACAGCTATCTTATTCTTTGGTGGGTATTTAATGCCACAAATCTTTGTTAATGATACATTCATTAATCTTCAAAGTATTGTCTTAGCATTAAAAACATGTATGTTCTGTTTCTTATTCGTATGATTCCGAGCAACATTACCACGATTACGATATGACCAATTAATGCAATTCTGTTGAGTAGGTATGTTACCTATGGTTATTGCCTTTATTATCTTGGTTCCTTCGTTACTAGTAGCTTTTGATATTGCTCCTTACTAGTTCTTTTTCTTTCCCCCTTTTTGCCGTAAAAGAAGTATAAGTATGCACTACTCAATCTACGATTGAGTGATGTCGGCGAGATTCATCTCGCCACTGGGGAAATAATATATCTGGTAGTATAACGCTTTTGCATAGCGTAAGGAGGAGTTCGAGTCTCCTTTTCTCCATTCCCAATCAGTACCCAGCTCTCGGAGAGGATCTCCTCGACGGCTGGGTCCCATCACCCGATCTGTTCCACCTTAGGGTGGAAGTGATCGGGAATTGCTCCGGTAGCTCAAATGGTGAGAGCGTCGGTGTGAAGTACCGAATATTGGAGTTCAATCCTCCACGGGAGCATATAAATTAGTACAGTAAAGGAAAGTGATATAATACTGGACGATATCCTAATGGTAAGGAGACTCACTGTAAATGAGTTTGCTAACGCAGTTGGTGGTTCGATTCCTCCTCGTCCAATCACAGGGAGTATAGCATAATGGTTAATGCCCTTTACTCATGATAAAGTTTACGGTAGTTCGAATCTTCCTACTCCTATCACCCCTCTTTTTTGTGTAGTAATAACAGGACATGTGGCAGAGCGGTTTAATGCACCATACTTGAAATATGACGTACTTAGGTACCATGAGTTCGAATCTCATCTTGTCCGGATTAGTAGATTAATAGACTAATATAGGGTTCACAAGTCAATTTTTCTTGTTCATAACCCAACCCAATAAAGCAGTCGAACTATCTAAGTATCCCAGCTCTCGGAGAGGATCTCCTCGACGGCTGGGGCCCGTCACCCGATCATTTGGAACAGATCGGGAACAATAGATAGAGACATGAATGATTTTTACAGTATATGAACAATGTACAACGAACACAAAGCGTCGCAAATCTACGATTTGCTAGCACATCAGCAACTCCTCCGCGAGTTGCCTTCCAATTTCATCCTTATCATTTAGTGGACCCTTCACCATGACCACTATTAACATCTTTTGCTTTACTATCTTTAACTTTATCTGCAGTAATGTACTTTAATGGTTATGCTAACGGAGGAACATTATTAAGTTTAGGATTTTTAGCTACATTATTTGCAATGATTTTATGATTCCGAGATGTGGCTGCTGAAGGATCATTCCTAGGTAACCATACATTTGCAGTGCAAAAGGGACTAAACTTAGGTGTAGCTCTTTTCATTGTAAGTGAAATCTTTTTCTTTATCTCTATCTTCTGAGCGTACTTTCATAGTGCTTTAGCTCCAACAGTAGAATTAGGAGCACATTGACCTCCTGCAGGTATTGATCCTCTAAATCCTTTTGAGATTCCTTTACTAAATACAATTATTTTACTGTCATCAGGAGCTACAGTAACATATGCACATCACTCCTTAATCCAAGGTAACCGAAAAGGAGTGTTATTAGGTATTATCTTAACCGTTGTTTTAGCTCTTGTATTTACAGGGTTACAAGGATTAGAATACTATGAAGCACCTTTCACAATCTCAGATGGGGCATATGGAAGTACATTCTTCTTTGCTACAGGATTCCATGGTTTACATGTTATTATTGGTACTCTATTTATTGCAGTGGCATTCTTCCGAATTCTTTCTTACCAGTTAACAGATCACCATCACTTAGGTTTTGAGTCATCTATCCTATATTGACATTTTGTTGATGTAGTGTGACTATTCCTATATGTGTCGATCTACTGATGAGGATCTTAATTAAATAAAAGAATGAATTCGAGCAAAGCGAGTTAGGAGAACGGAGATCAGACAATGCTTTGCTCTCTTATCCCTCACTCCGTTCGGTCAGATTTACTATGCCAAATAAGATTACAATTAGAACGTAATCCAGAGTTACTTGTGCGAGTGAAGCGAGCTTAGCAAGACCAGAGGACAATTAATGCTTCACTCTCATATCCCTCCCTCTGGTCGGGCCTAAAGGACTCTTAAATCCAAAAACATATTACTATATTTCGGAATTATCTCTGTTACTAGAAGAATCACAAAATACTCCTGTTTATACTTTCATAAAAGAAAATTTATCTGATCCTGTTAGCATTTTATCCCAATGAACAAATGATAAACTTGTGTCTAAAGGTAATACACTTTCTCTTTCATCTTCCTACTCTTCCGATTACACGTATCCTTTTGTTACTAACGATGCAGGGGTTTATGTGTGATCTGTTGGAGTAGAGAGAAAACAATATGTAGGTAGTACTATAAACCAATATACCCGGTTTTGTGACCATGTCAGCTGCTTTACAGGGGACACAGGTAAAAAGGGTTGTTCAATGCACAAATGAGTGTTAAGAACAAAAAGTCTTCACTTATGCTATTGACATAGAGTTTACAATTGCTTTAATTTTTATCTTGAGTTTATAGCGTTGAATCCTACTTACGCACTATCCCTTAATGAAATCTGAGCCTTAAAATTCTTAACGGAACTGTTTCCACGATTATTAGAGGAAACTCTACTCAATGATGAACGATTTAAAGGCTGAAATCAACAGAAGTCAGTTCGAGCGTAGCGAGTGCACCCGCACCAGAGGGCTATCCAATGCTACGCTTCTCACAATCCTCCCTCTGGTCGGAATACAATTTTACTTTGAACCTAAAAAACTAAAAACGATTGAGCCTAAATACTTTATTGCAGATGCTCAAACGAAAAGATCTTTAGTGGAAAATCTTTATTTTTGTGACCAAGCGGCCGCTATTATAGGTACTAAAAATACCTGAGTGTTAAACCAAAAAAGAAAGAAAAGGCGAGCGCAGCGAGCACAGCCGCACCAGAGGATTGTTAATGCTACGCTCTCTACTCCTCCCTCTGGTCGGGATGAAAGTATTTATTCAGAGACTTTTAAAAAACCAGTTCTTCTAGTACCATACACATCTAACCCTTTCCCCTTGACAAAGGTATAAGTATCAAGATTTTTAGTTTAACGGTAAAACGGGCAACCGATAATTGCCAGAAGATGGTTCAACTCCCTCAAGATCTATTTTACTCAATCTTATTATCAAACAGCAAAAACATAGGTCGATTACCTATTATCTTAAGTTAGTCCATTATCCTATTACTGCTTCAATTTCATTGAAGCCCTGGTAATGAATGTATTTCTATATTATTATGCGATTACTTAAAACACATCCTATTTTAGGACTTTTAAATAGCTACTTAATCGATGCACCACAACCTACAAACATCTCATATCTTTGAAACTTTGGTTCATTATTAGGTGCTTGTTTAGTTATCCAAATCATCACAGGTGTTACACTTGCAATGCATTACACACCATCAGTAGATCTTGCCTTCATCAGTGTAGAACATATTATGCGAGATGTTAACTATGGGTGATTAATCCGATATTTACATGCTAACACTGCCTCATTCTTCTTTATCTTTGTTTATATTCACATTGCTCGAGGACTATACTATGGATCATATAAAGCACCACGAACACTAGTATGATCAATTGGAGTTGTAATGCTAATCTTAATGATTGTTATTGCATTCCTTGGTTATGTCTTACCTTATGGGCAAATGTCTCTATGAGGAGCCACAGTTATTACTAATTTAATGTCTGCTATTCCTTGAATTGGAAAAGATATTGTTGAATTCATTTGAGGAGGATTCTCTGTAAACAATGCTACATTAAATCGATTCTATGCTTTACATTTTGTACTGCCTTTCGTTTTAGCTGCATTAGCCGCAATGCATTTACTAGCTAAAGACCAACACGGTTCAAGTAACCCATTAGGGATCAGTGGAAATACAGATCGAGTGCCATTCCATCCGTACTTTACATTTAAAGATCTTGTAACTATTTTTGGTTTCTTATTAGCATTATCTGCCATTGTATTCTATGCTCCTAATTTAATGGGACACAGTGATAATTACATTCCGGCAAATCCAATGCAGACTCCTCCTTCAATTGTTCCTGAGTGATACTTACTACCATTCTATGCAATTTTACGATCAATTCCTAACAAACTTTTAGGTGTCGTTGCAATGCTAGCTGCTTTATTAATCTTATTAGCAATGCCTGTCCTTGACACATCACGAATCCGAGGTGCACAATTCCGACCATTAATGCGATTTGCTTTCTGAGTCTTTACTGCTAACTTCTTTGTTTTAATGTATTTAGGAGCATGTCACGTTGAAGACCCATTTATTACAGTAGGTCAAATTAGTACCGCATTGTATTTTGGATGATTCTTAATTATTGTTCCTGTTATTGGAATTGTAGAAAATACTCTACTAGATCTAGCAACAGAATCCGCTCAATCAAACCAAAAAGCTTAATTTTCTCTTTTTCCCCCCCCCTTTTTTATTCCCGTCAATAACAGCAAAAGTGTCGGAATAGGTAAACGAATTTTGCTTAAGCCAAAATGACTTCAGGTCTTATGGGTTCAAGTCCCATCTTTTGCATTTAAATATAAGAAATAAAACAATAACCACCCTTTTTAGGTGTGTACAACAAATTTTGAGTTTGGTCCTGGCTCAGCTTAAATGGTATCTAGCAGGTGAAGACATGCAAGTCATCATGGTCATTGTATTATGTTGGCGTAGAGGTGAGGATGGCTAAGTAAATATGCAGTGCACTAGCTTAGTTCCCAATAGGTAGTAGGAGAGGTAAAAGCTCAACTAGCCAAAGATGGGTAGGATATGATGAAAGTTTTTATCCCACAATGGGTGTGCAATTCACCCAAGGCATCATTAGATGTACAGCAGTCACAAATCATTGTCAATGTTCCTTTAATTAGAATGAACATGCTAGCTAGAATCTTTCATATTACGTATGATAGACACTACTCTTCCAACAATGACAGTAGAGATAGTGAAGTCCTTCCAAATGATCGTGCCAGCAGGAGCGGTTATACGATTAGGGCAACCATTAAGCCACATACATATGCGTAAAGCGTGCGTAGGCAGTTATGTTAAAGTAACTAGGATTTAATACATGTAATGAGAACGACTAGAGGAATGATGAAATATTTTGATCCTGGTTTGACTACTAAAGGCGAAGGCTTGTTACACTTAACAGCGAACGGAGTGAGCGGCACAAGAGCGAAGTCTAGATCCCAATCTTGGATTGGGATGGGGCTCCGTTCTCTAGGTCCTCGCTTCGCTCGGTAAATCAACACTAAAGCACGAAGGTTTGGGAAGTAACTAAGATTAGATACCTTATTAATCCTTACTGTAAACGATGAGTACTCAAATTATCTGAAAACTAAATGATTTACTGCTAACGCGGTAAGTACTCCGCAACACTAGTATACTCGCAAGAGTGAAAATGAAAGGACTAGACGGTTTCAAAAACCCAGAGTGAAGTATGTTATTTAATGCGATAATCCCCGCAAAATCTTACCACCGCTTGTATAATACCGGTAAAAGGGTATTACAGGTGCTGCATGGCTGTCTTCAATTCATGTCGTCAGACGTTAGGTTAAGTCCGCTAATGAATGCAAACCTTACTGTTAGATCTACCTCAGCTACGCTGAGGTCCAATAATAACAGTGTATCTTTAAAATAAGGATACTCATAGGACTAAGACAAGCCTTTATGGCCCTTATGTGGTGGGCTATAGACGTGCCACACAAATAATTACAATGTGCTGCATTCTAATAAAAAATGCTAATCATTAACAATTATTCTGTACGAATTGTAGTCTGAAACTCGGCTACATGAAGAAGGAATTCTGAGTAATCATGGATCAGTACGCCATGGTGAAGATTCTATTTGAGATGTACTAACTGCACATCACACGAGGGGAGTGATTGGTTATGCAAGTAGTTTTGCGGAAAGCTAAGTTACGTAATAATCGTCATGACTCTTGTGAAGTTGTAACACGGATGCTGTACGGGAACGTGCAGTAGATTGATAACATCTATAATCCCCCTTTCACCAAAATGTCACCCGATCGGAGATCGGGACCCAAGTGAACATAGTTTAATGGTAGAACACTATTACGTCATAATAGGTGGTGTCGGTTCGAGTCCGACTGTTCTCGTTTATATTCTTAGGTACGATAATCGTATCGTAATATCCTCAAAATATCCAAACTTTACTTAACTTCTTTAGCGTAGCTAAAGATACCGTTATTCTCAGTATCCTTAGTGGATACTGCAGAATAACTTAAGTAAATAATAGACACGAAAATACGCTTAATACAATGAATCTATCCTTAATCTTATTTTTAATCGGTATTTTAGGTTTTGTGCTTAACCGAAAAAATATTATTTTAATGCTTATTTCAATTGAAATCATGCTTTTAGCTGTAACCTTACTGGTCATTATTAGCTCCTTTGGTTTTGATGATATCTTAGGACAAACATATAGTGTTTACATTATCGCTATTGCAGGAGCAGAATCAGCCATTGGATTAGGTATTTTAGTTGCTTATTACCGATTACGAGGAAGCATTTCATTAGCTTAAATGTATCTGACTATTCTAGCCTTACCTTTACTTGGTGCTATTTCTGCTGGTTTCTTAGGTCGAAAAATAGGTGTTACAGGTGCTCATATTGTTACATGTACTTTACTAGTGATGTCTGCATTATTATCTATTGTAGCATTCTATGAAGTAGGATTATCTGGAAGTCCAGTTCATATTTATTTAACTAGTTGAATCGATTCAGAGTCAATGTTAGTTAACTGAGGTTTCTTATTTGATAGCTTAACTGTTTCTATGTTATTACCTGTATTAATTGTATCATCCCTGGTTCACATCTTCTCTGTAGATTATATGGCAGCAGATCCACATAACCAACGATTCTTCTCTTATCTATCTATGTTCACATTCTTTATGCTTGTACTGGTAGCAGGGGATAATTATCTTGTTATGTTTTTAGGTTGAGAGGGTATTGGAGTATCATCATATCTACTGATTAATTTCTGATTTACTCGAATTCAGGCTAATAAATCGGCTATTAAAGCTTTAACTGTTAATCGAGTAGGTGATATGTTCTTAAGTGTAGGTTTCTTTGCATTATTCTGAGTTTTTGGTAACTTAGACTACAGTACAGTGTTTAGCTTATCTCCATTTATTAATGAATCAGCACTTACAATCATCGGTTTACTTTTACTATTAGCTGCTATGGGTAAAAGTGCTCAATTAGGTCTACATACTTGATTACCAGATGCAATGGAAGGTCCGACTCCAGTTTCAGCTTTAATCCATGCTGCTACACTTGTTACAGCAGGGGTTTATCTGTTACTACGATCATCACCATTATTAGAATATGCACCAACAACATTAATTGTTATTACATGAGTAGGAGCATTAACAGCTTTATTTGCTGCTACAACAGGATTATTACAAAATGATATTAAACGGGTTATTGCTTATTCTACATGTTCACAAATGGGATATCTATTTATGGCAGTAGGATTAAGTCAGTACAATGTTGCATTATTCCATCTTGTAAATCATGCCTTCTTTAAAGCTTTATTATTCTTAGCTGCGGGAGGTGTATTACACTCAATGAAAGATCAGCAAGATCTACGAAAACTAGGTGGATTAATTAACTTTTTACCCTTTACATATACAGCTATCTTAGTTGGATCACTGTCACTTATGGCATTCCCATTCTTAACAGGATTCTTCTCAAAAGATTTAATCTTAGAATTGGCTTATGGTCAGTATGAATTTAGTGGTAATGTTGCTTACTGATTAGGTACAATAACTGCTATGATCACTGCCTTTTATTCTTTCCGATTGATTAGTATGACTTTCTTAACCTATCCAAATGCTCCTAAAGGTGATTATGAACATACACATGAACAACCATTAATCGTGGTAATACCTTATGTAATTTTATCATTATTAGCGATCTTCTTTGGATATGTTGCTAAAGATTTATTTGTAGGACCTGGAAGTGATTTCTTATCTTCAGCTTTATTTATCCACCCTACTCATATCACTTTAGTCGAAGCAGAGTTTAGTATTCCACTATTCTACAAATTATTACCTGCTGCAGGAAGTCTTTTAGGTGCTGCTACAGCATTATTACTATATCACCGATTACCGGAATTTACAGTCAACTTAACACAAACTCAATTAGGTTATGCTCTGTACACTTTCTTTAATGGTAAATATTTCTTTGACGTTATCTATAACCATTACATCATCAACAAAGCATTAGAATTAGGTTTAGTAACTTCAAAAGTGCTAGATCGAGGTTTAGTAGAGAAAATTGGTCCATTTGGATTAACAGAATCATTCTATAATACTAGTCGACAAGTTGCTACTCTTGATACAGGAATCGTAACAAGTTATGCACTATATATTATCTTAGGTTTCATCTCTCTAACATTGTTATTATTTGTACCTGTATTAACGGGGGATAATAATTATCAATACACACTACGAGTTGTTTTACTGTTTGTAGCGAGATTAGTAGCTTTAGTTTCAACGCCAACACAATCAGTAGAAAATGCTTAATTTTTTCTTCCCCTTTCCCTAGGTTCAATTAGTTCAACGGTAGAACTCTCGCTTGTGGTGCGAGCTATACGAGTTCGATTCTCGTATTGGGCCCTGATTGAGGATAATAATAACTCTTTATAGAAAAAGTAAAAGAAAGGTCCGAGGTGAATCATTATATGCGCTCTTACAAAAGCAAGTCATTTTATAGTAACTAAGATAATTACGCACTGAACTCTCATATACACCATTTCACATCTTTAGCCAGGACAATCATCTCACATCGGGCTAAAGATCTCTTAGGAATTTTATCGATAAGATGAGTTCATTCTCAGCTACGCTGAGAACATAACAGAACTTGGCCTAGTATTGTCTCAGTCATAAATCCCCAGCTCTCGGAGAGGATCTCCTCGACGGCTGGGGGCCCGTCACCCGATCTGTTCCACCCTAAGGTGGAAGTGATCGGGAACACTGCCGATGTCGAATATTTGGTTATTTCATCACTCTCATGTAGTGAAGAAAAAGGTTCAACTCCTTTCTTCGGCTTATCTAGTTTATAGATTTCTCCAGATCAATGTTTTGATTTATCATTAACTCTTTTAATCTATGCAATCACAAATCACCTCAATAATTCGAGTCTTTTTTGCTCCACTGAAAGTTATTGTTGGTACACCCAAATTTATTTTTAAAACCAATAAAGTTGTTGTACAAGTACCTTATTTTATGCCCAAAGGAAGTCTAGTGGAAAGCCAAATAAATGCATTAGGTACTGCTATTGCAGATTCGGCATCTACTTCTGAGGTAGTAGAATTACGGTTAATACGATTACAATACCCTTATCTAGATAGTTCTATTTTAGCTCAATATTTAGCTCTTAATGCTAGAAAATACAACTTTTTACGAATGAAAAAAAGATTATTTAAGAAAACTCCTATTAGTTCAAAACAAATTAACTTACCTACTTGAATTAGTGGGGTTAAAGCAGAGCTAGCAGGTCGATTGACAACACAACGAAATAGACCTCGAAAGACTGTAACAAACGCACACAAAGGTTCATTTACCGTAAGCAATGAGTTAAGTTCATCGTTAAATTTAAGTCAATATGCTTCTAAAAACAAATTAGGAGCTTATACTATGAAAGTCTGACTAAGCCAACGAGATCATCAATCATAACCCCCTTTTGTAATGAAATATAAGTATCGATCCCAATATGAAATGTATTATCAAGTAATCAAAGTGAGTATTAAGGATATCTAGCAAACATGCTCGAAAGGACGTGTAAACACGAAAAGCATTAGCGACACCAATGTTAACTAATGCAATCCTAAGGTAAACCCACAGATAGATAACCCAGTGAACCAAAACATTGTAGTAACTGGAGGAAAGGAAATCAACCGAGACTCCTAAAGTAGCGGCGAGCGAAATAGGACTAGCCTGATGAATTGCGATTGTCCCAATCGCAACGATCTTTAACCAATCCCTTGGAATAGGTAACCATAGAGGGTGATAGTCCCGTGGTAAAAGAAAGAAAATCAATTGATTATGAGTAGAGCGGCTTATAAGTTGCTCGAAATTAGGAGAGCCATCTCCAAAGGCTAAGTATAGCATGTTTAGCGATAGTGAAGAGTACTGTAAAGGAAAGGATGAAAAGTAAGTAGATGACTGGTGAAATAGAACTTGAATTAATACTCATATAAGCAGTCAAAGCAATATGATATTGTGATGGCGTACCTTTTGCATAATGGGGCAGCAACTTATTATAATATGCAAGGTCTAAAGTTCGTATATTCATCTACGATGAAATACGAACGGCATAATTAGCTACGCTAATTCATTAAACCTAAGCGAAAGCGACTAAACTTTTTGGTGTTAGTATATTATAATAGACCCGAAACAATGTGATCTTACCATGGCCAGGCTACGTTCCCAAGAAATGGGCCGAACAATTGAATGTTGCATAATTCTTTGATGAGTTGTGGTAAGGCGTGAAATGCGAATCTAACATTGTGATATCTGGCATTCCGCGAAATATATTTAAGTATAGTGTTCATGGTGACGATTTCCAATCGTCAGGATCTTTCAACTGGTATAGCACTGATTTACATACCAATTTTGGTTAAATGGGGGGCTGTGAAAAGTCTACCTTTGTAAGTTAACCTCAGAACAGTTTAAATCAACCGTATGAATAAGCAGTCTACTCATGATAAGGTGGGTGGACGAAAGGGAAACAGCCCAGAGTGTAAATAAAGGTTCCAAAACTCCGAACGCAGTGAGGTGCATTAGAGCGAAGTTTAGCAATAGACTGCGTTCTTAAGTACTCGCTTCGCTCGTTTAAAGTTCAGTGAAAATAAGGAAGTTTATCTCCTAAGACAGCCATGAAATGTGCCTGGTAACAGCAATTTTTTAATGAGTACGTAACAGTACAGTGGTCTAAAGCTCCGATTGCTCTTTAGCTACGCTAAAGACGAGAGCTCGGGAGACATGCGCCGAAGATATACGGATCTACGCTTTGTACCGATATTACACCTCATATTATTTAGTATGATGGGTAGCGGAACATTTAGTACGTAAGAAGAATAGTGTTTCATTATTTGGACGTAACTAAAGTGATAATGCTGTCATGAGTAACGAAAAGGAGATTGAATTCTCCTCACCGAATGCGTAAGGGTTTCTACTTAAGGTGGGGTTATTTATAATACCACGGAAAAGGTTCACTTCCTAGAGTTAACACGGTCTCTAAGGTTGATGTGCTAAGGCCATCGCTGATGAGTTTATCTGCAGAACGTCCTGTTTGTTTAATCAGGAACAAGAAAAGAATGCTATATGGCATCATGGTACATGATGCATTACCGTACCCTAAACCGACTCAGGTGCGCAGGTAGAGAATACTAAGGTGAAGAGCTAATATGTGTGAAGGAACTCGGCAAATTACACCCGTAACTTAGAGGATAAGGGTGAGTTAGGGGTCTGGCCTAAGCCGGACCTTTGACTGTCACAAAATCTGGGAGTGCGACTGTTTACCAAAAACACAGAGATTTGCTAATACTAATGTAGTTGTATAAGTCTTGAATTCTGCTCAGTGCTACTGAATAAGATAGGTATCCTATTGAAC
>Ga0181471_100109_pt1 | contig 22336 bp, 16 predicted proteins | sample InSIn5gowninarea_FD_119083 | JGI IMG/M metagenome (GOLD analysis project Ga0181471, IMG submission 119083) | Clean room microbial communities from NASA Spacecraft Assembly Facility at Jet Propulsion Laboratory, Pasadena, California, USA -... ...
AACTAATTAAGGATAAGTCGGAAATTTTTTTTTGAAAAAAACCTTTCGAAACCTAAAAATGGCCTTTCTGACTTATTTCTCCGTTTTTTGGGGTTACGAATATGTATAAAGAGGTCACCTTTGACTTCCAATGTTACCTCATCTTGGATCAGAGTTACACAGCATACTAAAAGATAGTGCATGGCCGATCAAGATGTAATTTTCCCTTAAAAGATGATTCTTTTATCACGGTGTGGATATATTAAGTAGCTAGTAAAGCAAAAAAATAAGCCCGGGCTATAAACCCGGGCTTATTGGGATAAATACTAATAGTTGGTTTAGGACATTTTAATCTTTGAAGATGATTCTCTTTTGATAAACTTTATCATCAACGGTTAATCTTAAAATGTAAATTCCAGACGGTAGGTTATTTTCTTTTGTTGAAAGTACATGATGCTTATTGATGTTTACTCCATAGTTGCTTTATAGCTATCATATGCTGAGAAGATAAAGGAGCCATGCTCTGTTAAAGGATTTGCATGCTTTAAATTAAATAATCCTTTTCCTCCATCATCGATAAGTCGGGCGCTTGGAGCTATTCTAGCCGCGGCTCTCAATGTTGTCCTACAGGTAGAAGTACATCCATTTTGAGTGTTGGTTACCACTAGCACTACTGTTGCTGAAGTATTTGCAGCGCCTGTTGTAATAGTTACGGTGGAATTTGTAGAGCTTCCTGAGATTCCCCAGCCAGCAGAAGTGGATATTACAGACCAACTATAGGTTCTGTTTGCTACAACAGGAGTAGACAATGTTTTAGTACTATTTGCCGGAGGAGTTGGAGTAGGAACGGTAATTGAACAAGCTGGAGGAGTTGTATTGTCTACCACTTGCACAATTACTGAGGTGCTACAACCATTATTGGTGTTCGTACCGGTTACTATGTAGAAGCCGGGAACTGTCACGACAGGATTGGGAATGTTGGAGGTAAATCCACCCGGTCCTGTCCAACTGAAAGTGACATTAACATTTGGTGAAGTTGCAGAGACTGTCGGACTCGGATTTGTGCAAGTGATAGTAGCACCAGTAGCATTTACCCTCGGATTGTTGAAGTTTTGGTTCACAAACGCAGTATCGGTAGCAGTACAGCCGTTAGCTGGATCGGTTGCTACTACTGTATATTGGCCACCTACGGAAATAGTAGGATTGGCGATGTTGGATGTAAACCCACCAGGACCAGTCCAGCTAAAAGTAGCTGTAGGAACATTAGATCTCGCAGTAAGGACTGTGGTAGGGTTTCCGCAATTTATTCTTCTTCTTCCGGTAATACTTACTGTAGGAGCTGTCGTGTTTTGGTTTACTACAGCGGTAGCGCTTCTTGTACATCCATTTCCTGGATTTGTCACTGTTACGGTATAAGTACCAGCTACAGAAACTCTAGGATTAGGTATAGTAGACGTAAATCCTCCTGGCCCTGTCCAGGCGTAAGTTACTCCTGTAGGAGTTGCAGAAGCCACAATTACAACAGATGGAGAAGAGCAGGTGATAGTACCGCCAGTAGTTCTAACAACAGGTCTTGCTGTATCTAACCTCACAACAGCTGTGTCAGAAGCAGTACATCCATTATTCGGATTAGTGACGGTAATAGTATACACTCCGGCTGTAGTAACAGATGGATTACGAATAGTAGATGAGAATCCTCCCGGACCTGTCCATGCAAAAGTTACGCTTGCAGGAGAGGCTGTTGCATTTAATGTAACGCTGGCAGCAGTGCACGTGATTCTTCCTCCGGTACCGGTAACAGTTGGTGGATTGAAATTGGCATTAACAGTAGCGGTGTCTCGAGCAGTACATCCATTAGCCGGATCAGTAGCGATGACGGTATATAGTCCACCTGCTGAAATAGTAGGATTAGCGACATTAGAAGTAAATCCTCCCGGCCCGGTCCAACGGAATGTTGCAGTGCTAACATTGGAAGTTGCAGTCAATACTGTAGTTGGATTTGTACAATTGATTCTCCTTCTTCCGGTAATCGTGACTGTAGGAGGAGTTGTGTTTTGTGCCACTACAGTAGTAGCAGAACTGGAACAGCCATTAGCAGTGTTGGTTGCAGTTACAGTGTAAGTGCCTGGAACAGTAACAGTGGGATTGGGAATATTAGCAGTAAAGCCTCCTGGTCCTGTCCAACTATAGGCAATTGTAGGCAAAGGCGATTGTGCTTGTATAACTACCGCAGCAGTTTGGCAGGTGATTGTTGCACCTGATGCTGTAACAGGAGGAGCAGTAGTATTTTCAGTGACGACTACTGAAATAGTGGTTGAACATCCATTTCCCGGGTTTGTTCCAGTGACTGTATAAGTTCCTGGAACTGAGACCGCGGGATTGGGGATGTTTGAGGTAAAGCCTCCGGGGCCTGTCCATGTGAAGTAGACGGTGGCATTCGGAGAAGAGGCATTGATCGTTGGGTTTCTATTGGCACAAGTAATAATTGCACCAGTTGCAGTCACCCTGGGTTGATTAAAATTTTGGTTTACAAAAGCGGTATCTGAAGCAGAACAGCCATTAGCTGGATTTGTAACGACTACTGTATATGTTCCGCCAGCAGAAATGGTAGGATTAGGAATATTAGAGGTAAAGCCTCCTGGACCAGTCCAGGCAAATGTTACACCTACTGTTCTCGAAATAGCACGAAGTATGGTAGTGGGTTCACTACAAGTTATTCTTCTCCTTCCCCGAATTTCGAGATCTGGAGCGCAGGATTGATAATAAGAGGAATAGGTATTTGATGAGGTATTAGTAGGAGCGGCGGTAACAGGAGTATAAAAAAAGGCCGTAAGGTAAACAAGCGCCCAAACGAATTTACATAGCGTATTTTGCGCAATAATAAAGGTACTGGTGGTTTTCATAGGTCATTACATTATTTGAGTAAAAATGATAGGTACATTTTTTCTGAAATAAATAAGGGTAAAGAAATAGTAGACATCTACTTGCGCGCACAGTAGAAAAAGATAACGAAATTTAAATCATCAATTGAAAAAATAAAATGACGAAAATCATTTGAAAAAGTTCACGATTCAAGAGTTAGTATAAAAGAAAGATGATCAGTTAAAAATAACGGTGAATGTAACTGTTGAATTGAATTATTTCGTTAAGAAAAATTTTTAATTCCCGAAGTAGTACTTAAGTAATAATTTCTGGCCTAAAAATTCGTGGAAGTTCATCGCACAGTCTTATTCATTTTTCTAAAGATTCCAGAAGGAATAAGACGCGGCTGTTTGAAGGAAATATCTAAATAAAAACCTAATAATTGTTTTTGTACTAAGCGGTAATACATAATTCCCCAGGAGTTGTTGAGGAGCAATCGGAATAGGCAAGGGAAGTTTTTACAACGCATTTCCAGGAGGAAAAAAATAGCTTTTTGAAAAGGCGATACAGCAGTTTGGTGAAAATCGGCTGGCGAAATTAAAGCATGCGATTGAGAGGGAATAAATACAAAAGGGGTTAACACCCCTTTTGTATTACAAGTTAGCATTATTAATGTTTTATAAATCTTAATGTTTTTTGTTGATCTTCGGTAGTGATCTTCAGAAAGTAAGTTTCTGCTGGCAACTGTGAAATGTTAATCTGTGGCGACTCACCTGGTCCGATTTCCATTTCCAGTTTTTGTATCTCTATTCCTTTGCTGTTTAGAATAGTAATCAATGTATTTGTTTTCTCAGCAAAGTCCAGATTCAAGTGGAACTTATCAGTGGCCAGACTTGGATATAAATTAAATGTAAGAGGAATAGCGTCGCTTGTTCCCAACCTTGCTGTACTTGCAGCTACTGTCACCTTAACATCATCAGACTTAGATGCTCCGTGGTTATCTTTCACAGTGACTCTAAAGAAGTACGTACCAGCAACAAGGTTTGCCACGGTAACTACCTTTGTAGTAGTATTGGTCATGGTACAAGTAGGTCCACTTACCTTTGTCCATGCATAAGAAGCAATAGTGCCATCCACATCTGATGCGGTAGCAGTGATTTGCAGTGAATTAGTCGGTAAAGTTAATGCTTTGTCAACTCCTGCACTTACAGTCGGAGGGTTGTTTACGATTAGTTTAACATCGTCAAGTGTATATGCTCCGTTGTTGTCTGTTGCTTTTAATCTAAAGATATAGGTTCCTCTAACAAGTCCTGTTGCAGTTAAAGTAGTTGTAGTAGTACCACTCAAGGTTGCAGCAGGGCCACTTACTTTTGACCAACTGTAGGAGGCAATCGTACCATTAGGATCCGAAGCAGTTCCTGTAAAAGTAGCGGAGTTGGTAGGAAGAGAAATTACTTTGTCAGCACCAGCATTGACAATAGGGTATTTATTCACAACTGGTATTGTTCCAGTTTTGGTTTTCGAAAGAAGCCAATTCCACATGTTGTTATCGTAGTAAGTCGGTGTAAAGGCATCGTGTCCTGAAACAGGGTAAATGACCAATTCTGCTGATTTTCCTGGGGTTCCGGTAGGACTTGCTGCTTTAACCGCCGCAACCATGTCTTTTGCACATTGAATAGGCACACTTAAGTCTCCCTGATTATGGTATGCCTTTGCCCAAATGTATTTAAAGTTCGCTGCTTGAGGTACATAACCGCATCCGGAGATTGGAACGATTGCAGAAATATAGGCTGGAGCGATCGCACCTGCTCTCCACGATCCCCATCCGCCGGATGAAATGCCTGTTACATACACTTTTGCCGGGTCGACTTTGTAATTTCCAATTACCCATAAAACTATTTTTTTTATAGCAATGGAGTCTTCCCATAAACCCTCTGTTTCCTGAGGTGCGAAAGCAATAAACTTTAAGTCCCAGCCTTCTTTAATTAATTTGAAGGGACCATGTTTTGCTAATCTTGAAAGATTGGTGTTTCCATCCCCTGCTTCCCCAACTCCATGAAGGAAAATTACAACGGGATGTTTATCAACTGTAGCATAATTAGACGGAACATATTCAAGGAATCCATACGGCAAGGAAGTTGTTCCCTTTGGCTTTGCTACTTGTCGGGATAGCGGTGTTTGGGAATAACTGCTTAAACTGATGGATAAGAAATAGCCGATAATTAATAGCGAGTAGAGATACTTTTTCATAGGTTTTAAAGGTCTGATAGATGAAGTAAAAAATAAAAGTTTGGAGATCGTAGTTACTATTCACAAGGGTTCTTGTCAGATCAAACAGGTAAAAAGTTGTTTGATCCGCTGAGACGCTACAAATTAAAATAATTATAATGATATTTTAAAAAAATGTTTTGGCGTTCTTTATACGGGAAAAACCTAATTTGGTAGTAAAAATTGCTAAAAAGCTAGAAAAATTTTCTATAATAAATACAGCTTTTCAGTTCTTCCAATCGCCCAATAATTTACGGATCAGGATAATCTGTCCGATGTGGTAACTGGTATGATCTGCTATGAGCATCCCTTCTCTTATCAAATTCTGTCCACTGCCATAAGGGAACGATTCATAAATGTTATTGCTTCGATTTTTTAAAAGTTCGATAAACTCTTGTTTGTCATTTTGTATTTGTTGCAAAGATCCTTTCCATTCTGTTTCATCAATAGGTTTTAAATGCTCGGGCCAATACTCATCAGGCCACTCAGGAGATTCATGGGATGGGCTTTTGGAAAATTCCAGGATATCCCATTGGGTAATCCTGATGTGTTCGATAAGTTGCCAAATCGTGTAGGGAAGTTGATCAACCTTTGTCCCTAAAATTGAAAAGGGCAGACTTTTAATGGCTTCTTCAAAAGAGGCATGTGCGTTGCCGCCGTTAAGTAACTTTATCAATTCATTAATTATTACTTCTTCTTTATCAATAGCTTGTGTCGATGTTGAGTCGGAATTTTCCATAAGTAATTTTAGCGATTTTGCTATTTAGGATGTTAATGATCTTTGTCATTATTCATGGGAATTTTAATTGTATTTTACATTCACCACTTTGTTTTTTATAAAATAAGGTGAATCATTGGCAGGTACAATAGGGAAAGCGATGTTTTCCCGAAATGTTTATATAGAAGAGGTAGGTAAATTGATGATTTTAATCGCTATTATTTTAACTATTTCCTGCACTAACAAAAAAAAGCTCCTTCCGATGGCTATTGGCGTATCACCCATCTCACGTTCCGCCATTCAACGATGCAAATGGTAGCTGAAAGCGGTTTCAGTCCTCAAATTTTCTTTCTTACAAAATCTCTAAATCCTTTAGTTTTGTTCATCTACAATTCAACATGGCTAAGCGAAGATTTATCAATCCCTTTTCTAAAGTAAATAATAATACAGGCTTTGGAACAAGTCCTCATTATGGAGGCCGTTTCATTAACCGCGACGGAAGCTTTAACATCAGAAAAGAAGGCCAGGACTTCTGGCAGCGCTTTAGTATATTTCATTCAATGCTCAATCTTCCCAATTGGAAATTTATTATTGCGATCGTTTTCCTTTTTATTGCAATCAACCTAGTTTTCACCTCTATCTATTTAATCATCGGCACAGATCAATTCCAAGGTCTGATTGCATCAAATGAATTGGATAAGATTCAGGAGATTTATTATTTCAGTACAGAAACTTTTACCACTGTAGGATATGGAAGAGTAAATCCAGTAGGAGGAATGGCAAACTTTGTTGCTTCAATTGAAGCAATGATGGGCTTCATTTCCTTTGCAGTATTAACCGGACTCATTTATGGGCGATTTGCAAAGCCAAGAGCTTATCTTGTTTTCAGTGATCATGCCCTAATAGCTCCTTTTCAAGGCGGAAAGGCGTTGATGTTTCGTTTTGCTTCTTATAAAGAGAATCACACCCTTACGGATGTTGAAATAAAGGTGACTTTAGCGCTTCTAAGCCAGGAAAATGGCAAGTCGGTATACAAATTTTATGATCTGGAGCTTGAGCGCAACAAAGTGGACAGCCTGCCAATGAATTGGACTGTTGTTCATCCGATTAATGAGAGAAGTCCATTGATGGGTTTTTCGGAAGAAGATATCCACGCTTCCGATCTTGAATTGTATGTGACGATAAGAGGATTTGATGACGTTTTTTCAAATATTGTATTACAAAGAACCTCTTATACTTATCAGGAATTGATCCTCAATAGAAAGTTTTCTCCGATGTATAGGGAAAGTGGTAACTCCACAATCCTTGAATTGCACAAGCTGAATGACCATATTGTGGTAGAGGAGTGATCTGAAGATAGACATTTTCATCTTCCGCTTCCGTTCCAATATGTATTCTTTAAATAGCAATCCGGTAGGCGGGGAAATTGGGAGAATTGTTGGAAAAACTGCAAAAAAAACGCATTTAAAAGGAATGGGGACGCGATATATTCGGCTTCAATATACCTTTGGACATGCTGATAACACCTCAATTGTTGTAAAGCAACGAAGTATTATCAGTGTGTAAATTGTTAAAAGAATTTCGTTAAATATAAGTAGAAAATGTTGAATGTGAGGAAGAAGAGTATTGCGGAACTTTAAAGTTGTAAAAAAAATTATATAGAGTCTTAGAGTTGCAATATTTGATTAGTTGTCTAACTTCTATCGTATTACTTCCTTATTTTGGAAAAACAGTAGGAAATTTATTAACTCATCAAGCCTTTAAAATTGTTATGGAAGTACTTTGGTGTTGGAGATGCAAAATGAACATTCCTATGTTGGACGAGGAGGAGTTTGCAATAGCTCGCAACCTTTATGAGAGGGGTTTTCACAATTATAAAGTTGTTAGATCTAGAGAATTAGTATTTAAAGAGTTGTTGGATTACTACAAGAATACAACCGGATTTGATGAAACCGAGCCAAATGCAATAATACACCATAGAAGAGCGCAGTACGGACCGATATGTGAAAAATGTGGCAAGCCTTATCGTACACCACGGGCTTCTTTTTGTGCGGCATGCGGGAATAAGAGAAACTTACAGGAATAATTAACTGAATAAGAAATGGCTGTTCGTAAAAATAAAGAGGATAAGTTTTGGGATTGGTTCAGCAACAACCATAGTCAGTTCCTTTTTGTGGGCCAGGTAGATGATTTGGAGAAGGAAAGGCTACTTAATGAGTTATTTAAGAATTTACAAGCTTACAATAAGGGATTATTTTTTCAAATTGGGGGACATCCTGATGGAAAGCAAGAACTTATCATAACCCCTGAGGGAGATAGGACGCTTTTTCCTGTAACTGAAAAACTGGTAGCAGCAGCACCTCCTCTGAAGGATTGGAACATCATTGCATTTAAGCAGGCAATGGGATTTGATTTTGTAATTGATTACGAAGGAACAAGCCTCGATCCGAGAAATATGTGGTTTGTAGAGCTACAAAGTTCAGACAATCCTGATTTTTTTGGTCTTAGGATTGGTACTTACGACTTTGATCCCGCAAAAGAAAGATCTGTTTTATCCGCTACTTATCTGATCCTGGATACTATCCTCGGTGAGAGGAGTTGTGTGCTGGATGTTCACTATGTGGAGGTAGTTCAGCTACCCATCGATCCGCAGGAGAATGGTTTTATGCCATTGGTCGAGCTACCGGAGTATATTGCATGGGCCAAAAGGAATAAGAAAGAAAATTTATCTTAGCCATCGCCACTCTTTAAAAAAAAATGCTTCTGGATATCAAATTTTTTCTATTTATCAAGTAGCTAAATAACCTTCATTTCATCCTTGCAATTCGTTGGACACCAAGTAGTAGGAATATTAAAAAGTTGTTTTTTTCTTACGTTTGTTTTTACCTTTCCTGCAGAAAATTATAACAAACTCTTGATGAATTACGGTAAGTTTTTGGCGTCTACACTCTTGTCCCTGAGAGCAGCGAGAATACAGGAGTAGTGCTTCTTGCTATTTAGGCTTTCTTTGAAAGTCACCTCGAAGCATTTCGTGTTGAATTATCGAGGAGATGAAATCTTTCCACATAGTATTAATCCAGAAATACTTACGAGAGTAAAGAATTCCATTTCTTGCAATAGTATAGGAGGCATTCTTTTAGAGTTATTTGTATGTTGAAACAAATGTACAATATACACCCTTTCAATTCCTTATGAAAAAAATAATTTACCTATGTGCCACCTTTGCTGCCTTGACCTTTGGCCGTGTGAATGCGCAGGATGTAGGAGTAATTAATAATGAAATTTACGATTTGTCACTGGAGGAGCTGATGAATGTAACCGTAGTTTCAGCTTCAAAGAAAGAAGAAAATGTAAACTTGGCTCCAGCAACTGTATATGTAATTACTGAAGCAGATATTCAAAATAATGGATATTATAGTTTAAAAGATGCGCTTCAAAATGTTCCTGGTGTTACTACAATCAATCCTGATTTCTTTCTCTTTGGAGGACAACGAGGTTATGTAAGTAATTTTTCACAAACACTTCTGATGATTAATGGCCGTGAAGTTGAAAATCTGATTGCTGCAGAAACTTTTATTGGCAATCAATTCGCTACACACAACATTAAGCAGATAGAAATCATGCAAGGGCCCGGTTCTTCTCTTTATGGAGCGAATGCCCTTGTGGGGGTGATTAACATCATTACGAAACAGGATTCCAAAGACTATGAGAAGTTAGAAATTCAGGTGGATGGAGGTACTCAAAATACCAAGTCGCTGAGTATGATCTTCGGTAAGAATCATCAGGATGTTAGAATCAGTGGGAGTGCGAGAATTTTCAGAACAGACAGCTGGGATTATCAGGATTTTGTAAGGGATACCGTCAACTTCTCTGAAGGATTTTCGAAGGTAGCCCAAAGAACTGCTTTTAACTTGCCGTATAACAATCATTCTTTCTCTGTTCCGCTTTCTGCTAAGCTTTCTTTTAAGGATTTCTACCTTGGAACAGAATCTTCCTACCTGGAAACGCATAAAGGTGTTGAAGCGGTTGCCTTGGATTATAACAGCCAACGAGATTATAGATTATTTTCGATGACGTATGCCGGTTGGGAAAGGCAAATCAATAAGCATACAAGTGCGCTGATTGAGTATCAGTACAGTAAGGATCGCCTTTGGGGAAGAGAATATTTGTGGAATCAAGGCATATTTGATCAAATGGTGGCTGAAGGAAGGGATCCGAATGCTCCGCTGACACAACAGGAAATTCACGAAAACTTTACAAGCGTTTATTCTCAGGAGCAATCAAATGGTTCGCAAAGACATCGATTGGATGCTCGAGTAAATACCATCTTTGCGAAAAATATCGATTTAACTGCGGGTTATCTGTTCGACTACCTGGATATTCTTGGTTTAAGTCTTTCAAGTTATAGTCTATCTCCTTACTTTAATAATAGCAGATCAGGATCTAATCAAGGTACTTATTTGATTACAACAAAGAATGGACTTTATACGCAGATTAAGAAGCCGTTTTTCAATGATAAATTGTTTGTGACCCTCGGTGGTAGGTTAGATTATCATAATAAGTATAAAGGGATACTCAGCTTAAGAAGCGGCTTGGTGTTCAAAGCTACAGATAAAACATTCATTAAGGGTTTAGTCGGACAAGCCTTCAGAGAACCCAACATTTTCGAATATGGAGCTTTCAATCCTAATGGATTAGACTTTAATGTTGATCCGGCAAGAATCAATTCTTACGAATTAAGTGTCACTCATCAAATCGGTAATAGATTCCATTTCCTGGTAACAGGATATCGAAATGATGTCACTTCTTTAATCGTTCCAACCAGTACTTTAGGATTTACAAATTCAAATGATGTAGAGACAGTATATGGTGTAGAAAGCCAGCTGATGTTTAAGCTAAACGAATTTAGCGGTGATTTGAACTATACTTTCACTAATCCCGAGGATAAGATAATGGGTGAGCAAAAAGTAGATGCTTTGAACAACTATAAACACAGAGCAAACTTCGGTTTAAACTACGATGTAATCAAATTCTTAAGGTTAAATGCCCGATTGAATTATTATAGTGCTGTAACTGCGCTTCATGGAAACTCTGCATTTGCTTTTAAACAAGTAGCAAATCCTGATTACAATCCAAATGATCCTGCATCTCCTGCAACCATCATGAATCCGATTGCTAAGCTGAATGAGCTTCCTGCTTATACTAATTTAAATTTTACAGTGTCTAGTAGAAACCTCACTTTCCAAGGAATGAACATTGCAATTCAAGGAACCGTGTTAAATGCGCTAAATGGAGAGTTTTATCAACCCAATGTGAGAATGGGAGGACCTCGTCAGTTCTTGCAACCAGGAAGACAATTCATTACGAGAATTGTGTTCAGTTTATAACAATAGAGTTTGTATCTGTTCATATCAAGTATAGATTAAAAGAAACAAAAAGGCGGAGAGATTTTCTTTCCGCCTTTTTTATAGGCTTTCATTTTAAAGAAATAAAAATAAAAGTTTCTATACCTGGAAAAATATGCTTTACTTGTTATGCAATCTTATCACCTTCTCACCTTTGTTGGTTTTCACTTTTAACAGATAAACACCTGGTTTTAGTTGATCAGCAGGAAGATGAACTAGAGTAGAACCGTTTTTTACCTCGGTTTCCAATCGTTGTAGAACGTTCCCCGCGAAATCCAAAAGGGTAACAGAAGCCTTTCCTTCTGTTTTCTCATTAAATGATAATCTTACCTCGTTGGAGATAGAGTTAGGGAATGCTCTAATGCCTGTTTTGCCAACAATTACTTCATTGCTGGTTGCAAATGGAGAAGTAACTATAGCAGCAGGTATTGTTCCATAATATTTGTATACAGCAATTCCTGAAATATTAGCATCACCTCCATAAGCTTGCAAATTAATCTGTCCATCGGACACTGCTACCCTGAAGGGACCTATTTTTCCCCATGTTCCCTTTGTGCCGCTTTCATAATTATAAACAATTTGTTTTCCTTCAAGATCTATCCAATAGTTTGTGGAATAATTGTCCTCCCATACATAAATAAACACTTCATAATTTCCATTAGGCACATTGAGGAAATTAAAAGTAGATGGCGTTGTCTTTGTACTGTATATGGTAGAGCGCAGCATCTTAGCCTTGTTTGCATCAGGCATAGGACCCAGAGGCAAACTTTGGTTTTCATAAGCCCGTCCAGTGTAGGTAAAGTTGGTCGCAACTTTACTTCCTACGTAGGATACATTGTCAATAGTAAGTGACGCAATAGATGAGTTTAGGTTAATTGCTCTATAAATGTTTGATGAGCTTGGCTGATATATTTTGTTGTCGTACTTCTCAATCATGACATCATAATCAGTGATTTCCGGATTCACGTCCGTTGTAGATGCTATCATAAGATGACCAGAGGAGGTTACTAGGGGAGCTTCAGGAAAAATCTGATTTTCCATATGCAAAGTTTTTCTCCATAGCCTTTGATTGGACCAGTTATACTTTTCCAAATAGGTTCTTGTAAACTCGGTAGCTCCTCTGGCCATGGTAAAATAGCCATCTTCAGTAGGTATATAAGCATATTTTGAGAGTGAGTAGGATTGTTTCAATTCGTTGCCGTTAACATCAGTAGTAATCAACCACCAGTGCGATGCTATATCTCCATCCCATTCTGGTTTTGGAGCTACTGTTTTATTACCGGAGGCAGGAGAATCTGACCAACAGCCCACCAGAATGGTTCCATCATGCCATGGTTCCACAAATGTTACTATATCAATAGTATGTCCACCATAAGTCTTATCCCATATCTTGTTGCCATTGGCATCGACCTTCAATAACCAGCAATCTATTCTCAATGGCGACAAGGAATCCTTTGCGAAGGCATCTTCAGACTTTTCAAATCCCCTATTGCAGTCTGATGTTGCTCCTAATAAGAAACCTCCGTCACCTGCCACATTTATACTTCTTAAAACATTGTTCCCTGACAATTCCGTTGGTTGTCCTCCATAAGCTTTATCCCAAAGCTTGCTTCCGTCGCTCTTGATTTTTACAAGCCATACATCTAGCGAGGCGCGCAAGTAATCCGTTCGATCCCCGGTCATTTCTGATCCTGAAGTACCGGCAAGGATAAGGGTACCATCCGGGTTTTCGATGACACTTGTTAAGGTTTCTTGCAAATTTCCACCAATAGTTTTATCCCACAATTTCACACCAGTCGGAGATATCTTAACAATCCAGAAGTCGGTGAGACCTTTTGATGCCTCTGATTTATCCCCGCTTTTTCCTGAGTAGCTTGTGCCGGCCAGCAAATAATTCCCATCTTTTGTTTTGATGATTTTTGATAAGTCGTCATGATCACTTCCACCGTAGCTTTTATCCCACATCTTATTACCATTCTTGTCAACTTTCACGATCCAATAGTCTATTTTTCCTTTATTAGGGGCGGTCTTGTTTTTTCCCGGGCCGGAGACGGAATAGCATCCCAAAAGATACCCTCCATCGGCAGTTTCCACGATGTTGATGATGCCGTCAGTGTCGTAGCCACCAAATTGTTTTGTAAATAAGTGCAGAGGTCCGCCTTGAGCATAAGTTGGAGTTGCGAAAAAGGGATTAACGGAAATAAAGCCGTTCAATAATAAGAGCATAAAACAATTCATAAACCACCTAAGGTTTTGCGGTACTTTGAAAATGGTTTTCATATTGATGATGTTTAATGTGTAGTGCCTGAAGAAGGGGAAGAGTCAGCAAAAGAATGAAGACTCAGATAGAAAGAGATTAACTTAGTTTCTTTACTCCCCAAAGATGGAGAATACGTATGGAGCAGGTGGCAATTGCAGCAGGTTGTGGATAGGCGCCATTAACGACTTAAGCAGTGGCCCGTATCTCTACGGACCACTTAAATGTCTATTTTACTTTTTATGCAACCTAATCACCTTCTCACCTCTACTGGTTTTTACTTTTAATAAATAAATACCTGGTTTTAGTCGATCTGAATCAAGATTAATTAAAGCAGAATTGTGTTGTACTCTAGTTTCTACTCTCTGTAGCACGTTTCCGGTCATATCTAAAAGGGTAACATTCGCATTTCCTTCTGTTTTCTGATCGAAGGAAAGTCTTAGCTCATTTGAAATAGAGTTAGGGAATGCTTTGATACCTGTTTTGTTCACATTTACTTCCTTAGAAGTTTCTGATGAAGAAGTAGCTAAAGCAGTAGGCATTGTGCCATAATATTTATATACCGCTATTCCGGAAATATTGCCATCTCCTCCATATCCGCTGATGTTAATCTGTCCGTCAGTCACAGCAATTCGGAAAGGACCTAATCTTTCCCAGGTTCCTTTTGGGCCGCTTTCATATTCTACGGCAAACTCTTGCCCATCTACATCAATAGAGTAGGTTGAAGAGAAATTGTCCTCCCAAACATAAATGAATACCTCATAATTTCCATTTGGAACATTAAGAAAATTAAATGCAGACGGCGTTGTCTTTGTACTGTAAATGGTAGAGCGAAGCATTTTCGCCTTATTTGCATCAGGCATAGGCCCTAAAGGCAAAGTTTGATTCTCATAAGCCCGGCCAGTATAGGTAAAGTTGGTAGCCACTTTACTTCCGACATAAGGTACATTGTCAACTGTAAGAGAGGCAATTGATGAGTTTAAATTAATGGCTTTGTAAATGTTTGATGGATTCGGATTGTACAGTTTGTTGTCGTATTTCTCGATAAAAAAATCTTGATCGTAATTGATAGGGTCAACATTGGCCATATAGGCCATCATAATATGACCAGTGGGGGTAATTACAGGAGGGTTAGGGAAATTCTCATAGGGTATATAAATACGTTTTCTCCACAACCTTTGATTTGCCCAGTTATACTTTTCTAAATTACTTATATAATACTCTCTTTCAAGCCTGGCCATCACATAGTAGCCGTCTGGCGCTGCTATATAAGTGTGTTTCGAAAAAGAAAAGGTCTGATTCAAAATGTTTCCATTCAAGTCCATGCTGATAAACCAGTAATGCGAGGGCGCAAAAGTGTCGGTTCCCGCTGGTGGACCAACTGTTTTATTCCCAGAGATCGGGGAGATGGACCAACCATTAATAAAAATCTTATTTCCTTCCCATAGCTCAACGGTATTCACCTGGTCGTCTTTAACACCACCGATTGTCTTATCCCAGATCTTCGTTCCGTTGCCGTCTATCTTTAACACCCATACATCTAGTCTAGAGAGGGAGGAAGGATCACTTACGAATGCATCTTCGGACTTGTCATACCCTTTATCGGATTCTGATAGCGCTGCTAAATAGAACCCTCCGTCCGGTGCAGCCTTTATATTTCTGAGGTTTTCAGTTCCTGGGTAATCCCCTACGGTCGGTAATCCTCCATATGCCTTATCCCATATCTTTGTTCCGTTACTTGTGGTTTTCACAATCCAAATGTCCATTCCTCCTCTGGAAAAATCGGTTCTGTCGCCGCTGACTTCAGATCCTGAACTGCCCGCTAAAAGTAAAGTTCCGTCCACGTTTTCTATTACTTCCAGAAAATAATCAAAAGCATTGCCACCAATGGTTTTGTCCCATAATTTTATCCCTGCCGGTGATATTTTAACAATCCAATAGTCTCCATGTCCTTTAGATTCTTCTGATTTATCGCTACTTTTTCCTGAATGACTGTAGCCGGCCAATAAGAAGTTGCCATCTTTGGTCTTTATGATTTGACGTAATTCATCTGCATCACTGCCCCCAAATGTTTTGTCCCACATTTTGTTTCCATTCTTATCAATTTTCACTACCCAATAGTCTGACAGTCCTTTATTAGGAGCCGTTTTATTCTTGCCGGGCTGAGATGCGGAGGTGGCTCCCAAGAGATATCCTCCATCTGAAGTTTCTACACAACTGGAAACGTGTTCGTGATCAAATCCACCAAATTGTTTGGTCCATAATTTTAAAGGTCCACCCTGACCATAAGCATCTGTTCTAAAAATGGAGTCGGTAGGTAGAATGAAGTTTAGGAAAAGAAGACAAAAAAGTGCTTTGCACCAGTAAGTTTGTTTAAAAAGTGTTCTCATATAGCTTTGATTAATTTAAGTGTAGATAAAAAAGGGCTTTTTACGGTTGTCTCTGGATACTGGTAAGCGGTGTGATTTTCGTCGATCAACTTATTAATCCCTTTCATCAATAATTCTAAAGAGGCAGATATTTTTGTATGTGAAAAAATATCTACCTCACTGTAAAAGAAAAATGCTTAAACTACTTCTTATGAAGCCTAATCACCTTCTCGCCTCTGCTGGTTTTCACCTTTAATAAGTATAAACCAGGATTTAGTTGATCTGCAGGAAGATTAATTAAAGCAGAATTGTCTTGAACTTTACTTTCTACTCGTTTCAGCACGTGCCCACTCATATCTAAAAGAGTCACATTAGCCTTTCCTTCTGTTTTCTCGTCAAATGATAGACTCAACTTATTAGATATAGAGTTAGGATAAGCTTTAATACCAGTTTTATTAAGAGCGACTGTGCTTGCAGCGTCGTTAGGGGCACTAGCTAAAGCAGCAGGCATTGTTCCATTATATTTATACAAAGCAATTCCGGAAATATTAGCGTCTCCCTCATATGCTTTTATATTGATCTGGCCATTTGTAACTGCAATTCTGAAAGGACCTAGTCTTTCCCATGTTCCTCTTGGACCGCTCTCGTAGTCATGGAAGGTGGGCAAGTACTCATGGTTGATAATTACAGAATAACTGGTTGAATAATTGTCCTCCCATACGTAAAGGAACACTTCATAATTTCCATTAGGAACATTCAGGAAGTTAAAAGTAGATGGCGTGGTCTTTGTGCTATAAATGGTAGAACGAAGCATCTTCGCTTTGTTTGCATCAGGAGGAAGAACCAATGGAATACCTTGGTTCTCATATGCACGACCAGTATAAGTGAAGTTCGAAGCGACTTTACTACCCACATAAGATACATTATCGACTGTAAGTGATGCTATAGAAGAGTTTAGATTGATCGCTCTATAAAAATCAGCAGGATTTGGAGTGTATAGTTTGTTATCATATTTCTCTATGAAGAAGTCACCATCATAAGTTTCATTATTCACTAAGGCACCATAGCCAATCATCAGATGACCGGTTTTGGTTATCACAGGACTACCAGGCCAATTTTCATAATCCAACTCCAATGTCTTTCTCCAAAGCCTTTGATTTGACCAATTATACTTCTCTAAGTAGGTAGCATAATATTGTACGCCGGGCCTGGACAGAGTGTAATAGCCGTCCGCTGCCGCAATATAGCTATATGTGGAAAGTGAATAGGATTGATTAAGAATGTTTCCGTTTAAATCGGTGGTAATAAACCAGGAGTGAGGTTCAGTGGTGCCGTTACGGTCTGGCGCAGGAGCAACAGTCTTATTTCCGGAAATAGGAGAGCCCGACCTACCGTTAATTAACAGTCTACCATTTGGCCAGTATTCAATTGTGTAAATGTCATCGTCTCTAAATCCACCGTAAGACTTGTCCCAAACCTTCTTTCCATTAGCATCTATCTTTAATAGCCAGCCATCTTGCTTATTTCTGGAATTTGGGTCGCTCACAAAAGGATCTTCAGACTTTTCATACCCTTTATAGGAATCGGAAGAAGCTAGTAAATAATATCCTCCGTCAGGTGCGGCTTTAATAGAGTACAAATAATCATTACCGGAATAATATTCTTCAACATACTTCCCTCCATACGCCTTATCCCAGACTTTGCTTCCATCTGTATTTATTTTTACTAGCCAGATATCACCTGAGCCACGAGAAAAATCTGTTCGATCTCCACTTATATCTGAAGCTGAGTAACCAGCCAAGATAATAGTGCCATCAGCTCTTTCAATCATCTGGTGCGGTTCATCCCATCGATTTCCACCAATAGTCTTATCCCACAGCTTGGTACCAGTTGGGGAAATTTTAACTATCCAAAAGTCTGCCTCTCCTTTAAAATTCTCCGATTTGTCACCACTTTTCGGCGAAGAGCTATAACCGGCCAGTAAAAAATTGCCATCTTTTAACGCGATGATTTGCTGTAGATGTTCACTAGCGCTTCCTCCATAACTTTTGTCCCAGAGTTTGTTGCCATTTTTGTCAATTTTAACAATCCAATAGTCAAATTCTCCTTTGTTAGGAGCAGTTTTATTTTTACCAGGATGAGATTCTGAAGTAGCCCCTAAGAGATATCCTCCGTCAGGAGTTTCGACCCAGTTAGAGATGCTTTCGTTTTCAAATCCTCCGAATTGTTTAGTCCATAGTGCAACAGGACCGCCTTGTGCGAAGGTTTTAAGTGTAAAAAATGGATTAATGATAAAAGCACTATTCAATAGTAAGAGTAAAAAAAGATTCCTTAGCCCTTTCCGAGCCCGTGGTTGTTGAAAAACTGTTTTCATATGAGTTGAATTTAATTTGTAGTTTCATAAAAAATGGGAATGAGTCAAAAAATGGAGCTCAAAAAAAGTTAGGTAAACTTAGGAGAATACGGAGTGAAGTGGAAAGATGTTGGAGATGTTTTTTTAAAAATACTAGGAAGATTAATTGTTCGTTTTCAAACCAAATAATTATACTAATTTCGCACTTCAACATTTTTTAAGGATTTTATATATGAAGCATTTCAAACTTTTTGCCATTATGGCGTTTATCTGTGCTGCTTTTAACGCAAACGCACAAAGTATTAACAACTACTATCTGTACTCCTACAATCATTCATTGTTCAATCCGGCAGCTGCAGGATATGAAAACAAGCACATTGTAAGTTTATTAGGACGGAGTGAGGACAGGCAGTCAATTTATGATTATAATTCAGGGATTTTAAACTATGAGGGGAATATTAAATCAATAAACAGCGGGATAGGTGCAATTGTAATGGTAGGTAAGATTCGCAATGTTACCGGATCAAAGGTAGGGGTATCTTACAATTATCAAATGAGAGTCAATGATCGGGTGAAAGTAAGGGTAGGAGCAAGACCAACGCTTAATAGTTTGAGAGGAAATAATAAAGACAGTTTAGGGAATTCTCCTTCATACTTTAAAGATCCTGATACACATGGGAATTTGGACTTAGGAGTATGGTTAGATGTTTATGGATTTTATGGAGGGATTTCAGTAGAAAATACTTTTCAAAGAAAAGATTACTGGTCATACAGCCCGTGGCGGCAATACAATCTAATTGTAGGTCGAAAAATAAAAATTGCTTCATTTCTTCAAACCGATCCTTCCATTGCATTCAATTCCAATCCCATTAGAAACACTTTCTTCATAAGCAACAATTTTTTAATTAAAAAGTGGGTGTTCTTGGGCGCGACTTATGGAAAGAGTTTTGATTCAAATCCTGACATGGTTCGGTTTAATGTAGGTTTGAATATATTGGATAAAGTAGAAGTAATCACTCATTTATATTCCAGCTGGGAAAATACCGGTTTTCCTAAGGCTGTCGGGTATACTACTTTTGAAGGTATGATAAGGGTGAAGATTTAGAAAGAGCTTCGACATGTTAAATTACAATATTGACTTGGATAAGTTAAAATATTGCTTGTTTAAATTCAATTGTCTCTTGTAAAAGTTAAATTTTTTCTTGTATATGTCTGTTAACGTCTTGTAAAAGTTGGTTTAAGATTCGTTTTTGTTCGATTACTTCCAGTTTATATTCGCTGATTTGATGGAGAAATCCGTTGACCTTTTGTAAAAGTTCAATTACCTGTTGCATAAATGCAATTACCTCTTGTGTAAATCAATTGATATATTGTTTTACTTTGTTAACCTTCTGTTTGAGGCAACTAGCCTTTTGTTTAAGTCAACTTATTTCATGTAGTAAGAAGAAAACCAGTTGAACCTGCTGAATTACTTTTTGTAGTGGCTTGTTCTGAAAACGTTGTTGTTGCACCTGTATAAGTTGTTGCCTTTGAAGGTTCTACCGACGCCTTTTACTAATATTTTAGCAGCGGTTGTATGTAACTTTCAGGTTGTCAAAGATAAATTTGCAATATCAAACTATCCATCCGACTTATAACTTTTGGGAAAAGATGACCTGGAAATAAAGCACTAAGAGAAGAATATTGTGGTACCTTTAGAATTAATACACGAGCAAGAGATTCCGGGAAATGGCACAGACGAAGAATAGGATTTACAAATTGTTTTTTCTAGTTTGGCTTCATAAAAAAATAAAACTATTTAATATGAATAGAATTCAAGACAATGTTGTCAGTATGATCAAGTTGGTGGACACCACCATGACTGATAATCTTCAAGTTTGGGAAAATATTAAACCGATTGCAAATCAGGTGACCCAACTTAAGAAAAAGCTTTCCATAATTGATTCACTAAGTGTAAAACAAGCAGACAATTCAAGCATTGGTCTTACAGCACTTAAAAGCAAACACCTGGAAATTATGCTTTCGCAAGGATACGAGATCGCATTAAAGATTCGTGGTTATGCAAGAGTGAATAATGATGTAGAATTATTGTCTGCTGTAGATTATTCCGAAAGCAGATTCAAAATGGGTCCGGTGAATGACCTGATCAACAGATGTAAAATTGTGGTGAAAGTAGGAAGAGAAAACCTTTCTAAGCTAAAAGACTACAAAGTGAGTGCTGCTTCTCTGAATGCATTGGAGGCTTCTATTCAATTGATGGATCCTATCAGCAGCAAAAGAGACCAACACAGAACAGAGAGAACGACAATTACTGCAAACATTTCAACTATTCTTTCAGAGACCAGAGAATTGCTGGACATCACAGACGATCTGGTAAGAGGATTGGTAGAAGATAAAGATTTTATAAAGACTTACTTCAAAGCGAGAGAGCTTAAGGAAGTGGGATCAAGAGCAAAGAAGGAAAACAAGAAAACAGAATAGCCATTTTAAACATAAACTTTTAAGGTTAAGCAAAGAAAGAGGCCCGCAGATGTTGTAGGCCTTTTTTTTATGGAGTCAACGAGTTTTATATGAAGTAATATTAAAGATTAGAAACCATGAAGTATTGTATTTTAGGTAAAAGGCTAGGCTATATATTAATATTGGTAGGTGTATTAAACAATTGTACCCAGAAGAAACAGGAAGAGAAGGTGGCTGTTCGACAAGAAACACCTGTTGTAGAAGTAGCAAAGTCAACAGTAAGTGCAGTAGAAAAATCTTCGGGGGCTGTGGGAGAACGTTTGGCTAAAGATACTGTTGTTTTTACTGGAGAGCACCAACAACTGGCAGAAGTAGAAGTATTTAATGACCGAGTTAAGTTAAGATCTTATCCTGAGGTTTCCGCCAATGTCGTAGCAACTTTAAAAAGAAGAAGTATTGTCACGGTTCAGGAGAAAAGTGCTAAAGACAGTATTGATAATATCCCCGACTACTGGTATCGGGTAGACGCTGAAGGAAATGTAGGATATGTCTGGGGAAGGGATTTGTCATTATTTAAGCTTAAAATGGATGATAAGCACGATATACTCTTCGGACTTACTTCCGTGGATAAAAATGATTATCATGTAGGAAAAATTTTAGTGTTTGAAGGAGAGTCGATAGTTGATCAAGTGACTGTTACACCAGTTCAAACTATCCTAGATCCCTTCGCACCTTTTAATTATGTGATTACCGGTTCTGTGGCTGGAGATAAAGGACTATCTGGAGTAAAAAACATACTTACTGTCAATTCCTCATACGACGCATGCGGCTACCGATATGGTGATCTTTTCTATTTCTGGAATGGAAAAGAACTAATAGAAGGTCCAACTACAAGTGGATTATCAGAAGCAGGGCAATTTTATTCCTATGAGACTATTCAATTCCCTGCAGACACGGTAGGACTTAAAGATAAGATCATCATCAAACAGATGTCCGGCGTATCCGAAGAAGAAAGCGAAGAAATGATAGAAAAAGTAGAGTATGAAGTTCTTGATTGGGATGCCGAGAAAGGGATGGAAAGGAGGAAAACTTTAAAGGATGAAGCAATTTAGAACAACGGTAGTCTTGACACTACTAACACCAGTGTTCTTACTATTTGCCGTTTTTGCAATGGGAGGAGGGCATGGAAGTTATGAGCCGGCAGCAGTCCTATTTCCTGTGGGAATGCTAAGCTTTGTATTTGTTGGAGTCCTTACCACTCCTTTTATTGTTCTAGCAATTCTTCAGTATCCCGTTTATGGTGCCATAATAGACTCCATGCCTAGTAAAAGGGCGAGAAACATAGCTAAAATCTCGATATTGCTTTTCCATATACTGTTAGTAGCTGTAGTATATATCTTTCAAAGGAGTAGTTTTTGAAAGTGAAGGAGGGAAAAGTGTGGTTTTTCTCTGAATCTCCATCTGTCACTCCACATTAAGTTCTTGTACTTTTTGTCTTGACACAAAAAGTACCAAAAAAGTCAAGAAAGAAAGATGCTTCCACCCGCGACCGTTACGCACCCCGCCCTTCTTTCTGGCTTACGCGCATGGCGTAAACGTTTTGTTTTACGGCTGTCGCCGGTTTTCCTCTAGTAAACGCTTCAACTTTAGGACTCAACTCTGCTT
>Ga0181471_100057_pt2 | contig 22312 bp, 21 predicted proteins | sample InSIn5gowninarea_FD_119083 | JGI IMG/M metagenome (GOLD analysis project Ga0181471, IMG submission 119083) | Clean room microbial communities from NASA Spacecraft Assembly Facility at Jet Propulsion Laboratory, Pasadena, California, USA -... ...
CCAGAAATGTCGTCTGTGCAGGCGTCGCAGGCATCGATGATGGCGAGTTTGGCTTCGAATTTGAGCAAGTCGACGGAAACATCCTCATCGTCCCCAAAAGCCTCAACATCTTCAACACCTTCAACATTGACAACATCTACCACAGCGGCTCATACCTCAATCTCCTCCCAAATAGGCTCTTCCTTGTCCGCGAGCAGTTCATCACATATCACTTCGCCGGCTGTACCGGCGACGACAACCACAGCATCTCTGGCGACGTCAAGTACTGTAGGCTCTTCGGCCACGTCCACCGCATCCAGCGCGGCCAGCAACACGACGGGTGGTATACATCAGGAATCAAGCAGTGGCTTATCACCGGGCATGCAGGCGGCTGTGGCCGTACCAGTGGTCATAGTTTCTCTGGCACTACTACTGCTAGGCTTCTTCTGCATTAGACGGCGGAAGAACAGAAATCAGAACGAGGATGCAATGGAGAAGATGCCTGCTATGTCTAGCCGAAGAAAGAGGTGGTCTCGCCATCTGAAGATATTCTCTTTCGACACAGAGCTACTGATGGCAGGTCGGTTTTCAAGCACGAACAGCGTTCGAAGTCGGCAAACAGGGAGCATTAGGAGCACTACTAGAAGCCAACGCAGCACTACTGTTAGTGAACGGAGTGTCGACGAGGTTGCGCCACCATATCGAGATGCACTTGCTGCCGGTGCTAGCGCTGGTATTGCAGCAGCAGAAGTCGGTCGATCAGTATCAAATGCAACTGCACCACCGCCTTACCTCGCTCCTGGTGGGCTAGGAGTACCAACCAGTCCAGCATCTGCTCGTACAGCTCGCTCCAACCGCAATCCATTCGCTGATACACCACCTATCAGCCCGGTGGACGCCTCTCCATTCAATGATCCTCCCGACACAACACCAACAGTCAGCCGAAATTCCTCGTTATATCGAAGCGTACAAGACGACACTTCAACCATTGGCGGCGCCTCAGATGTCGCCAGCATTCGAGAAGCTACACTCGCTCGGAATGCTTCGGTAATGTCTGGAGGACGGATAATAAACAATCCGAGCAGACACTAAATTTCAAAGTTTTACGACATTTAATCTTTCCCTTGATAAGTACTTTTGGGACAAATTGGCAAGCGATTGTTTTAGAATATTGGTCCATCTCACGACGCATGGAACCGATAGAATCTCATGTGGAGGAATGAAGCCCGATGGACGAGCACGTCCCTTGATTATGGATTTGATGATGATGGCGGATATGGGCTGTGTACATAGTTTTTAAGCTCCAGATAATGCCATGTACAACTTTTCCAGCATGCAAGCTCTCATAACTCCTTCCGCTATGTCCTTCCTGCTTGAGTCTTGTGGAGAGTATTTCCTTGTGGCGATGATTAATCCCCTTATTGTCAAGGCACAGAGGCATTACGGTGCTACACATAAGACGCCCAAACTTACCTCAGACCCGGCAACACATCTACAGCACAAAGAAAGCTGTAAAAACTCCTCCTCCTTGCGTTCAGCCAAGATCTAACGAGTGTTCCTACCCATCCCTCCAGTGGCTGTTTTCGAGACACGTACGTTCACAGGGCCACAACCTGTACCCTCTCACAGCCCGTCTCGCAGCGCTTGACGCCCTCCGTGAAGGAAAACACATTCCCCTGCCAGTCAGTAAAGTATTTAAATTATGTCACTCTGATTCATGGAGACCAGGAATGGTTGTTGTTGGTTGAACCTCAGAGAATTTTCTTATCTCACCTTCGTCCCATATAAAACTCCCGCTCGGTCCGATCACAAGTCGCCAATGACATCTTGTAAGTGTGGGAAGCTCTTCGTGGTAAGAATGAGATGCTTGATATGTGAGGTCTGCTGACAGCGTCTTTTGACCGCGAGGTTTAACTTTCAAACGTGACCACCTCCATGGACGTTGCTCCTTTCTGGGGTAACTCGTTCGACAATCTGAATCTATTGTGCTGCGAGGTTGGCTCTCATGCATCAGACGACATTCGCATCGCCTTTGTGGAGATTGCCACGTATATGCTCAAAACATAGTAACATGCGACGTTGGCGTTTCTGCTCGCGTGTTCTGTGCCGAAGAGAAGGGAATCCCAAGCTCAGGGGATCGGAGCCCAGCCTTTCGTTAGCACAGTCTGCGTTTGACTGTAATGTCATGGAAATCTGCTATTGAATAAGCTGGTCGAATGGACGTTATGCTTAGTGACCAATATGAATCACCCTCATCCAGGTCTATATTCCTTGTTTTCTCTTCTGAAATTGTTTCTAACTATTCCAAGGTTATGGTCTTGCTCACATGAGCTCGCGAGAACATTGTACAAACTTCTTCCTCTTGTTTTCGTCGTTCCATGACTTACCTGGCTGGCTCATCATAATGCGATGCTGCGCGGTGCAAGCTTGAAAAATGACGGGTTTTCTACTCAGTCCTTGCCCATATCCCAAGAGTGCAGTTCTTTCCCTCTTCGAACTCTCTAAGTACTAAGGGCAGATGCACAGCGGTTCAGAGGACGTTGCGATGCTGAGAATCTAACGCTGATAGTGCATAGGATCTCGATAACTTAGGGTATTTTAACGATTACAATATGAGGACAAAATTTACGCTGTAAACTCTGTTTTGATTAAGCCGCAAGATCGGTACTCTTTTCCGTTCAAGTAGAGCTACCACCACAACATTGTTCTTAGACCCCTGTGTGTCATTTACAAGCCTTCAACTCTATCACCGAGGTTTCGGGAATGCCCAACATTGAGGTAATCCGTATAAGCGACATGTTTGAGGTTATTCCCCTGAGTCGTTAATAAAGGCAATTTGTGTATTCATTGGTAAATGGTGGAGGTTAGTGCATGCGGGTATGCAAAGTGGAGGCAAAGTCGGAGAGCAAAAGACCAGGTATCCCTGCTGTTCGCATGAGATGTCAGATTCGACGTGATCGATCATGGCGTGACCACCCCAGATCGTAATTTCGGTACCTTGAATCTGACAGTGGCCGCTAAGTACGCGGGACAGCTAACATTGTAGGGTAATATCTTCCGTTTGCGCATGGACAATATGAGAACAGCATAGATTTCAAGTTAGATTTAACGCGACGCAAACCACAGTCTGCACAAGAGCGAATCGACTGCACCTGAACCCTGGCAAACTCAGACCAGGACTTGCCCATGCTGTTCGAGAAAGATGTCTGGCTGAGAGGAAGACTGGCATCCGCCTCCGAAATAGCGAAACCTTCACCCCAATGACAACGACCAACTAAGCCTTTTCCAGCCTATCAAGATCATTGGTGCATATGCAAGCACTTGGGGAGTGCTCCATTTTCTGCTTATTGTAATGAGCATCTTCAATTTGTGTTCAAATATCGTCTCCATCATCGCGAACGGCTCGCCATGGCGAGCGAACGCCTCTTCATCATGGCTTCTTACCACTATCCATCCTGGTAACAGGCAGTTCAGGCCGCCAGTATGCTTCTTCTTCTTTTTCTCTCTCTTGAATAGGCTATCTGCGGCTGGCGGGACTTCAGCCTTCCACCCTGACCAATCAAGTTCATTTGCGAATCCGCATTCCATTGCATCGCTCCGGCTGGCTGTCACCAACATTGCTGGAGGGGTCTCAGCTAATCTCTCCTGGACCCAGCATTATCGGACGAGAAACCTCGGACAGATCTTGTTCGTAGATACTGGACCGACTACGAACCTCATCGTCCTGTACTTGTGAATGTTTTGTGCTCTCTTGCTGCTGTGTTGACACTTTACCGGAATAGACTTCCAACAGATCCATTACGCTACGACCTCGTGCAGCTGTTTCAGCAACTTCCACAAACGAACCCATATGGAATCTGAGTAGAAATTTCTGGTTCAAGAGACGGATAATCGAACATCTCAAGTCAGGCAATAAAGGACAAATTCAGCTGTGAGGTGCACAATCGCCAATGAACTGGGTATATTCACATCAGAGGTACGAGATATCTCGAGCATAAAAGTGGTCTCGTTGTGGAGGGATATACCTCTGACGATATCAGCAACATTCCATATGTCGAAAATCGTTACAGAACAGCTTCGGTGCCATCGACGCCTGCCCAAAATTCGTCTTCCTTCTGGCCTACTCCTTCCACTGAATCCCGGGTGAACGACACTTCCCTTCATTACCGAGATCAGCGTACTGGCAGTATTAAAAATTCGGAAGAGAAGAAGTTCACTGCACAAACACAAGGCCTTGGATTGTACGTCAAGACAGAACCTATGGACCAAAGTCCTGGCTATTCAAGCGAATACCTAGCACAACAATATTACCAAGCACATACTCAATCTCAATCAATTAAGCAATCCACCAAGGTGTCAGCTTCTCCGGGGCCTGTAGGCACACCATATCAATTTACTGCTGCGAGCTTTGCTCATACGCCTACGAGTTTACATACACCGCCCTCCGCTGACCAGTCAGCTCGATTTTCCTCGGGGCCACTTCCCCAGCTCCAATCGACAACCATGACACAACGAAGGATATCTTCTCATGGTCAGAGACCTGTTATGGGTCCGCCGGAGACCCCTAGTCGAGGCGTACTACCTCAATCTCCAAACCTGTTTCCCAATATACAGTTCTCACCAGATTTATTCTCTCAGCAAATGATGGATCCTTCTCAAGTATCCATTTATCCACAACAAAGACTCTTTTGGGATCCTGCAACTGCTACGCCTCTTCAAGGCACTCCTCAGCACTTTCATACACCTACTGCTTTCCCGGACGATTTTACTGGCTCTTTTACTTCGAACTCGACTATCATGCCTCAAGATTTTATTACTCCTCCTCAAGATATAGCTTATGATCTGCCTTCCGTGACGCAATCCATGAGTGCTTCCTTCATGGACGGTTCTGCCTTTCCGGCTCCTTTCCAGACCTCTCCTCGAGCCGCACTTCCGCTACCTGACAACCCAACTTTATTCTTAAGCTCACCGGCCCGGAGGTTTGGGGGCGAGCCTCAGCGCAGCAGGTTGATGACTAAACCGTCAATGCCGGAATTGCCTGCGTACCATCATCAGCTCCAAGAAAGCAAACGGGAAAAACAGCTGGCGAGGAAAAGATCAAGGACATTCAAGCGCACGAAAGATGAAGATCTTGTCATGAACTCTGTCAGTAGAGCACTATCATCTAGCAAATCCAATCGGCCGACCCTTCAACGAAGCCAAACACACGCCGGTACTCAAAGTGCAGGACGACGAAGCACGATCCCTGACAACGTATCTATCGATTCTGGCACTAGCTCAAGGTCGACTCGAGCAGGCAGGTCATCACCCATACATCAGACCAGAGATTTTGCGCGAAGGTCATCAGCATCCACCTTGTTGCGGTCACGTTCTTCTGTCAGCCTAGCTATTGACGAGAATGGTGTTGCACGGGCAATCATGAATGCAGTGCCCGAAGATGAAGATATGGGAGTCGACGAAGACGATCTGACAGATCGCCTAACTTCAGAAGATGAAAATGACGATCCGATGCTCTATTCTTTCAGTGGCGACCCCTACAGCATAACCGATTCACATTCGCTCTCAGCACTCTCTCATGGTGATGCTCGTGCAGAGCTACGGCTACAGGCTCAGCTGACGATGGGTCCTGACAAAACAGCACGCACCTCAAATGCGCCAGCTCGTATAGATCCACAACTATGCGATCAAGACCCTCATAGCACTGTCCGGCGGATACGAAACGAACCTTCTGCAAACCTCAACGCAGATACCACCAATGGAGGAAACGCACAGCAGGCGCTAAGAGCAATAATGCAAGACCGCTCACGATCCGCCTCCAGTCACGCATCAACCTCCAACTCACATTCATCCATACAATTCCACTCTTCACCACCCATGCAACCCGCCCAATTACACGGCCTCAGCAACCTCCAAAGATACACCGGGTCACCAATCACCACCCCTAGCGCCGAACTCGACCGAGGCCTCGCCACACCAAGTACAGGCACCGACGTCGAGAGTCTCGGCAGCAGCGGCGTAACACGCTGCGTCTGTAACTCCTCATCACCGGACGGCAACATCATGATTCAATGGTACCTGATCCCTTACCCCTTACCCCGTACCTCATATCTCATATCTCCAACCTCCAACATCCCTCGTCCCCCTCACCATATCCCTTAACTAACATATCCAAAAACAGCGACTCCTGCACAAAATGGCTCCACGCAAAATGCATAGGCCTGACCAACAGAACAATCCCAGAAATCTACATCTGTGCTTTCTGCGAACGGACGCCCATGCAAGGAACAGCCACGATACGTCGCTCGATGTTTCATACCTCAATGCAGAGTCAGAGTCCTCTGGCGCATAAATCATATCGACAGCAGCAGCGGGGGTGGCAGCGGAATGAGACGTGACTGTGACGTGGGAGAAGGAGGTGGTTTTTTTCGACGAGACTATGAAGAATAATGAGGACGGCTAGGTGGGGTTTTATATCCTATACCTATAATATCTACCAATGTAGGTATTTAGTGCTACCCACCATACCACACGGCACCATGTATATGTACAAATAGCATCAAAAGAAGCGACGATTGAGTTATGGAGGTACTTGTTAGCTTAGCTGGTCATCAATCAACAACGAAGTAAGCGGGCAAGAAAGCAAGAGACGGCGTTTATGTATGGGCGAACGGAATATGATAATGAAGCGATGTGATCAATGCAATGCACAATTTATGGAGTCGCTCCTGTATGTTACTGCTACCTACCACATTGCCAGACGCATCTGCTCCAAAAGGCCTTGGCTGGAAATTAGTTCGTGTCTATATTGCTATCCATACGATCCAGAGCTCAATCCAGAATTACTGATATTTCATACCTCCAGATTGCAGACATGATCAGCCTTTCATGGATCCAGGCTGCAGGATACTCATGGCCTCAAAGCCCAAACCCCGAAGCTTCGACATTGGATTGCTCCACCTCTTTCCTCGTGTCCGTGCAACATTAAGCTCTCCTGCCTTCGGTGTCTCAGCCTTGCCAACGTCATCAGCGATGCTGAGCCCATTACCAGACGCCAACTTCTCGGAATCTTCGTAGAGAAGAGCTGCGGAATCATTTGGACAAATACCACGAGTTGAAGATTTCTGTATCGCATCATCTCGATCTCGAATCGTTGATTGTCCACCTGATGTTGCATCCGTTTTTGTGCTAGGCACGCCGCCGCCGATCATTCTCCCAACCACGCTCCTCATGTCATCAACTTCAGGAATGTCCTTCGGTTTCACTCTCGCAAGCTGTGCATCCTGAGGCTGCCGCCGGCGAAGTTCAAAGGTCGACTTGGCGTCGTTGAAAAGGTCGTGTGACTTTCTGCTGGCACTTGAAAGGCTTGAAGTTCTGCTTTTTGAAAAAGTTGTATGGATGGATGCCAGGCTCAACTTTCGTGCTAATCCGGCTGAGGCGCGAATAATTTGACCGCCTCGAGATCCAATCATGCCAGGAAATGGTAATCTTTCTTTGGTCCAGATATCACTGATGCTATTCTCGAGACGAGTACGTTCAGATCTCTTTGGTTCTAGTACAGGTGTTCGTTTGGCGGTGGCGTGCGATTGTGAACGGTTGATGGTTGGGATCACTGTGGCTGAGTCACGATATTCAGGCAGATCATGTACATTGTGGGTATTGCGAACGATGATCGGCGAGATGTTGGTATGTCCGACAACTGTGGCTGCACGGTGCACCGAAGAATCTCGTGACAATGACCTTTGAGACGGAAAGACAACGCCAGTGGACTTGAGATCGAAAGCCAAGCATGTAACAATTGACATACCGACGTCCAGCGGATGATGAACAGGATTGCTGAATTCACCTACCATGCCAGCAACCCAGATCTTTTCTTCGATCTGAGAACAGCCGCTAAACATCAACTCATGGAAGTGGCCAGCACAAGCGAACGAGACCTTCCATGTAAAGACTGTAGAGGCGCATTGCAAGCCTAGGTAGCATTGTTAGTCGGGCCGAAGCAAGGATTTATCACTCACCTTTGCCGTCCGTTGGGGATGCGATCTTGATATCACAGAGTTGTAGGATGGCAATGGCTTCGAAACGGCCAGTATTGCCCATGGGTAACGCAACCAGTAAGTGCTCATCGAACAGAACGCACAGCGCGTATGAACCACCAATGGCAACAGTGGACTGGTACGCAATATGCAGCACTCCACACAGCTCGACAGTACCTAGAGTTCTATATTGCTCTGCGGAGGTATTGAGACGTGATAGGTCAAGGCGTTCTTGCAACAAGGATCTTCTTTGAATTGCTAGGCGTACAAAATGGTTGTCGATTGCCAGATTTATCATCTGTACAATACCGCGAATGTTTTGAAGGACTAGATCAAGCTCAGCATGCGTACCCGGAGCATCAGCCACAGGTGTGCTATTAAGAAGCTGCTCCAGCAACAAAGGATATTTTGTCATCCGCTGTATCGGCTTGATGAGAAGGTCACCCATTGTCAGACCCTTTCTGTTGTTGGTTCCACGCTGATCTATTGCCACTACTACTCTAGCAAGAGACTCCATACCGGATTCATAAGCTGGCCATACTCCAGGCATGTGCTTTTGTAGCTCACGACCTATCATCTCATAGTTGGCACAGTATTCTTCGTAAGCATAGAAACTTTTGATAGCTTCTTTGAAAACAGCAGTAATTTCGTACACGTCAATAGGCTCCGCAGATCCAGGTTGTTGTGGATGGTGAGCAAACACATCTGCAGAATCGATTGACTTCGATTGACAATATGCTCTTGGTCTTGAAGAATGATCTGCCCGTTCGGAAGTTCGTGCGTGCAACCGTCGACGATGTCCCAACGTTCCAGGCATAGTAGTATCGGCCCAGCGCCGAGCAGCAGCCTGCAGTTTGGCATTGTGGAATCTTTCCAGAATCTTTTCGTGGGCATGCAGTATTTCGTCCACATTGCGTTGAATAGCCGATCTTATCCGATTCGGAATGGAGGAGGCGGAAGCAAGAAGAGTCGTGTAAAGGTAGACTAGCGCTTTCAAGTCAGCAACGTAACTTCCTTCGGTTGCCACTATCTCGTCGATGATCTGCTGTCGTCTAAAGCCTCGCCTGACGGCAGCATCGTCAACCGAACCACTGGAGGTAGGTCGATCACTGTCCACCGATGCTCGCGGTTGAGTACCGAACTGCGCATGACTATCGGTCGACCTTCTAAGCCTTGATGATCTCGGAACAACGCTGAAACTGGCATTGGTCATGCTTGCTGTTTTCATGGAGTGAACGAAGCCAGATGAGCCATCTGACAGCCTCTGCTGATGCACCAAATATTCACTCGGAGTCGGAGAGATGTTTGCCCTCGCAGCATCTCCGCTAGCAGCCTGTTGTCTCAACACCCGAACTCGGGATGACAAGCCGCTCTCGGGTGTCACGAGAGCGTTGTAGTTGTCTCTGAGGCCCTTCACTATAGTATCGGAAGTGCTCTTCTCCTGAGCCGTGTTTCTCACACTTGATACAGGTGTACACGGGCGTTCAACGGAGGAAGCTGTTAGCAACCTCCTCAATCCTTCCTCGTCTAGCCGATCTCTCGTCCCATAATCTGTCCCCAGTAATTGCTGATCTCCAATAGCAGTGTCATTATCACCTTCCACCTCCGCTGAAGCCGGGCCTCCCATCGAAGGCTGATGTGTGAAGTTGCGTGGTCGTATCTGACCTTGAAATCCATCTTTTGCAAAGTGTTTTGGTGTGTCAGCCGAAACAGCGCGTCGCTGGGCTGTTCCAGTCATTGATGTTGGGCAAGGTGAACGGTTCTCGTTGTTCCGAATCAGCCGAGCCGGTGCCACTGAGAAGAATGAAGCGGGAGATCGCTGCTGTACTCTCTCTTGTATGACAGTGTGCGGATTGATGGGGTCGAGGGCTGATACCCCAATTGGCACGCCGAAATGCTCATCGAGATGATATGAGTGCGTGGCGGGAATGGGGATGAATGGCGTTGATATAGTTTGGTGGAATATTGCTGCCATATTAGCATAATCAAGTAAGTTAACAAAGGATAGATATTAATGAAGTCCACAAACAAAAGGAATGCCAACGGACAAAATCGAAGTCATGGACCAAGACTGCAAGCGATTCCAAGATGTGTACAAATGGTGATGAGCAGCAAAATGAGAGAACGACGAGGCTTCTGAAAGCAGAAGCTCTTGTAGTCACATCTTCTTCTATCCACGGAAGTCATGGCGAGCAGCTGTTCTTGCCTCACATTCAAGTTGTTGACACACCGAGGTTGGGTGAGCACTAGAGGAAGGTTCGCACCGCAATACTTTCCACCACGAAAGGCTCGAGTGCTTTTCGACCAGTATCCTCCTGGTCAAGTCATAGCCGGTAAGAATGGGAGCGTGTCTAGATGGCGGTTCATGAAGTTGTTCAGATGGCAATTCCGCAAGAAGTGTATAAATTTCCATATTGCAGCTTGACTTCGAGTAGCACCATGGCAAAGTCTCATCATGTGAACCTGTCCCGGAATCTATGCAAATACCAAACAAGAAATAGACGGACAGATAATATTCCAGGGTAAACAAGTGATCATACCTAGGCATAAGTATAGTAGACTGTAGTGAATAGCTGAGATTCCATGTGCTCGTGGCTTCGTCGCAAGCGGAATCTGTCACGTGCGGATTAGTCAGCTGCCAAGCATTATATCTTCATATTAGCATTAAGACTAACCCAATGAGAGGCTTGTGCCCGCTGGATGGGTGTAAAGATATCTTAAGAGATCTATTTCAGGTAGCTCGGCAACGAAAACACAGTTGCCTGGTCTGGAGAATCAGAGGATAGCAATATGTACTCGTACATTACGGAGACTATATCCAAGGGCATTAAACAGCGTCTCATCTAAACATGGTCATGGGATATCTGGTAGGAAGTCGCTAATTCACGAACACAAAAGCTGCCCACTCTGGCACGTTATACGCCGTTGCTATACCTTCGCCGGTCCACGGAACGGTACTGTTGGTCCGCGGGGCAGTGTCCACGGCTCGGGTGCGATCCCTTCCCCTTCACAAAATCCCCAGAATAGCACTCCAATTCCAATCAGATAATACAGTCCTGCATTTGTTCCCTGGTACAGCAGTAGTGCCGCCAATGCGGCAATCGGATACACCACAAGCCTGGCCTCGACACTTCTGTGCAGTGCTGGCAGAAATTTCGTGACTGATGGTAGTGGCCATTCCCAACAGAGGCCGACGAGGGCGAAGAAGAGATTGATTGATTGAAGGATGGGATAAGGTTTGACTGCCCCGTCGAGATTCTTCGTCAGGACATCCCAGAAGATTTTGGGCCAGAAGTAGCCATGTAAAGCTGCCGCTAGTTGGTATGTTGATGCTGTGAGAATTATCAGGCGCGACCAGTGGGTTTTGATCAGTTTGCCCATGGTGCTAAGGAGATGGCGGATGTTGTTGACAGAAAATGAATCTCAACAGCTTACGCTGATTTTGTGGAGCTCAAGTCGTTGTCCTTTCTGAGTTGAAAAGTGAACGGAGACGTGTGACAACTCACAGCCAGCTGTGGTACTTGCTTGGAATCGCAAGACCAAGCTGAAAGACCGAGATGGCTGGTGGTTTTGATGATGCCAAGTAGCTTGGTACAGCAGCCCAGAAATGATATTTCGCTGCCCGTAATGTTGAGGCCGTTTCGCTGGAGAATGACTCGAAGTTCGGACGGTCACAAGAAGCAAAGAGCCTCCTTCGCACGCGCTGGTGGGGTTTCCAATGCGGTCAAGCAACAGGCCTCGTCTCAGAAGAGCGTCTCGAATGAAAAGCTATGCAAATTCGTGTTGAAACGTTTTGTGCAACAGTGCAGGTATTGAGTTGAAAGCGTTGGTTCTGCTACAATGTACACCTACCAACAAGGATCTTGACAGCAACGATGTACAACAGTGAAGTGTTCGTTGTTCAAGTGGTGTTCGCGCAGGCAGGCGAAAGAGGGCATGATCAGACACGGGTCCTTCGGAAGGTACTTACCTTTGTTCTCGCATTCATGAGACCTTCAACAGGCCTGATTGATGGGCGCTTAGACAAATGTACCTCCACTTGGGTTTGTCTAAGAGAGTTCTGAGCACACATGATGAGCAGATGTGGAAACCTTGATCAAGACATGTTAATTAGACGCATCTGGCCAAGTGTGATTGGGCCGACACTATCGAGTGATAAGCAGGCCACGCATGCGACTGTGAGCGAATTGACGTGGGAAATGCTGTAAAGTGAAGATTCACCGCTCGAAGCAGAGATGGCAATTCCGTACCACGAACGAATCAGAAAAAGATAGACTTTGGGCCGCATGATGACCAGGCCGATGTGCATTTTCCCAATTGGTCGAGGACACGGCTTGGCTTGCAGAACGAATGGGACGAATGAGAGAGCAAATTTGGGTGTGAGGCATGGACAGTCTCAGCGCTTGTTGTGAGAAGAAGTCAGAAACATGGATGTGACTGGACACGCCTCAAGTGCACCAAATGCAAGAACAGCGCTTACTCCTGGCTTGTGATTCGAGTCGTGGGGACACTTCAGCCGAGCTTCAAGCTTCGACGAATCAAAGTAAGTATGGTGGAGTAAACCCAAGACTCGACTGTGCAGCCTTGTCTGCTGTGCGAGGCCAGATCTCCATCACCACGGCACCCCATCACAATCATCACCAAGATCTTCCCGCTCTTCGCATTCCTAGTCCATTGTTCACGATGTCCGACTCGGGCTCGTCTTAACAACGCCACAAAACGTGTGTGCTACTAACACGTTCCTTTCGTGCATGATTTGGAAAAGAAAGGCATCGATCGCGGCTAGATCCCGCGCTTATCCTCATCCCGTTCTCCATCCTCGACACTCTCTGCTTAGGCCAGCGCTTCGAATAGGGCTTGATAGTTGTTTCGTCCAATTAACGTTGTTTCAGACCGATTCAGACCGAAGAACAACTTCTGATTTGTTTCTTTTCTGTGCCCTGTTCCAAGTACATGGCTTGCTCATGTATGTTGCTGTCCCTCCAAGACCCTCTGATACTCTTTACTCCTCACGTCACATGTGGTGAATACAATCGCATTCTGAATTTCATCACCTCAAAAGTCCCAATACTTCGCATTGTCCACTCCAGCCCTTCATAGCGTGTTCTGCTTTCAGTGCTTGCATTAGACCAGTCGTCAAGGTGGATGGTCCCTGTGACTTACTCATTATCTCACCATCCCGTCGGTACTCGATCGACCAAAAGTTTTGCTACACTCCTTGTAACATAGACGACTACACTACGACCTCAGCAACAACGTTTCGAACTCGATACTTCGGAGCGTCTCAAGTTTCTGCCCTGACCTACGGGAAACTTGCTTCACTACCAGAACAAACTTACTATCAAATCCATCTCATCAGTGCCCCTTGACACATTCGATCGAGGAGGACAAGAATCCTAAGGCTCAACTCAGCTTTCCCAGAACTCTTACTCTAGCACATCCACGACATCAAGAGCAATTACTCTTTCAATCTTTCAACTATCTCCTTGACAACGAAACTCAGCTGCATTTGGCTCAGGAACATCCTTTGCATGTCCTGTGTCAACAGCATTTTCAAATTATGAGCATTTCGTGACGTCAAATACACAACATGAAGTCGACGACGACAGCGAAGCCGAAGTCGCATTTTGCGCCAGCGAAGATCCTCTTCTATCTTCTATGGTGGACGTTCCACTGGGGTTTGTTCGCGTTAGGATGGTAAGTCAACCAAACATCCATGTTACCTGTGAGCCGATCAGTGTCTAACAACTACCTAGGTGGAAGCAACAAGGAGACCCCCGCCTGGCAGGCCTCAACACACTCACCTTCTCGGTATGGTTGTCAAGAGGTGCCGGCCTTGTCCTCAGTGTCGATGTCGCCCTGATCCTGCTTCCAATGTGCCGAAATCTGATGCGCTTCATCCGTCCAAAATTCCGCTTCCTACCATTAGATGAGACTCAATGGTTCCATCGACAATGCGCCTATTCAATCCTTCTCTTCACTTGCATACACGTCCTAGCGCACTATGTCAACTTTTTCAATGTCGAAAAGAACCAGATCCGGCCCGAGACGGCTCTCGAAATTCACTACACCCAAGCCGGCGGCATCACAGGTCACATCATGCTCCTGTGTATGCTCCTCATGTACACAACAGCTCACCACCGTATCCGCCAACAATCCTTCGAAACCTTCTGGTACACCCACCACCTATTCATCCCCTTCCTCCTAGCCATGTACACCCACGCAACAGGTTGCTTCGTGCGCGACTCAGTACAACCCTACTCACCCTTCGCCGGTGCAAACTTCTGGAACCACTGCATCGGCTACGAAGGCTGGCGCTGGGAACTCTGGGGCGGCGCCATCTACCTCTGCGAGCGTCTCTACCGTGAAGTCCGCGCCCGACGCCCCACCAAAATCTACAAAGTCATCCGTCACCCCTACGACGCAATGGAGATCCAATTCAAAAAACCCTCCATGAAATACAAAGCCGGCCAATGGCTCTTCCTCAAGATGCCCTGCGTCTCCAACACGCAATGGCACCCCTTCACAATCACATCCTGCCCCTACGACCCATACATCTCCGTCCACATCCGCCAAGTAGGCGACTTCACCAAAGCCATGGGCGACGCGCTCGGCTGCGGCCCCTCTCAAGCCAAAGAATACGACGGCCTCGACCCCAACGGGATCTACGAAATCGCGCTCCAACAAGGCCAAGAAATGCCCGCGATTCAAATCGACGGGCCCTACGGCGCCCCCGCAGAAGACATCTTCGACAACGAAGTCGCCGTGCTAATCGGCACAGGAATTGGCGTCACACCGTGGGCCTCCGTCCTCAAACAAATCTGGCATATCCGCGCTGGTCCCGACCCGCCCCGGAAACTCCGCCGCGTAGTCTTCATCTGGATCACCCGCTCCATCGAATCGTTCGAATGGTTCCAAACACTGCTATCCTCTCTCGAAGCCCAGTCCGCCGAGACCGCGAATTCCACTAACAGCGCTGAATTCCTGCGCATACACACGTACCTCACGCAGAAAATCGACAGCGACACCGCGGCAAACATCTACCTCAACACCGCAGGCTACGACCTCGATCCGCTGACTGAACTCCGTACGAAAACGCAATTCGGCCGTCCTGATTTCAAACGTCTGTTCGGCGCGATGAGAGATGGTCTTATGGATCAGAGTTATCTAGATTTCGGACACGAGAAGTTACACGTTAACCAGATTAAGGCGCAGGTTGGGGTGTATTTTTGTGGGCCGAGTGCGGCGGCGAGGGAGATTAAGGCGGCGTGCAAGGAGACTGGGAATGAGTTTGTTAGGTTTAAGTTTTGGAAGGAGCATTTTTAGATAGTTGGTCGTTTCTCCCTTGTCGCTCATTCGTGCTATTTGAGGGATGAGAGAGGGGATGGGAGTGGGAGATGTGTGTTGTGAGGGTAGGGTAGTGCGAGGCTGAGAATGAGGGCCTCGAGTCATGTCTGTTTGCATGTTACATTGCGATGTACGCCTAGATACGTATCTGATATGTGATGAATGTTGCATGGATTTACTGAAACTCCTAGAATTGGTAGTAACACAGTGAACGGAAGCCTTTATTGACGGTTGTGAATGTGAAGCTGATATGGCACCGAGTTCGTGTTCGAGGACGTACGCATTTGTCCTGCTCGTTTACTCTACGTTGAGGCTGATGCCAGTTGGGAAGAGTTGATGGGGAAAGAAAGAGAACAATATCTTTGGTTAGCGTCTACTAACATAGTTGAGGTGTACCAGCCGTGGTTCATAGGGATGAATGGTTCTTTGCTATGAACCTTGCGATATAGTCACGAAACGTGACTTAAACAGACAAGTATCCATAGAATTTGGTTGATTGTCAGCATAGCACATCAAATATCGTTGGCGTAGATGTTCCTTGTTGGTGCCATGTGTGCAAAACTGGCAAGGTCAAGTAGGATTTATTCACCTACGTAAAGGAGCTCCTTAGCCTTGGAAAGCCAGTGTTTTATCTTCTGCTCTTGGTACATTTATTGCAAGACCTCTTGATCATGCTTAATCCCATGACATTTCGTCCTAGCGTACGCACAATGTCTCGATTTCGCTAATATGCAGTTGACCAGTTTTCTTTCTAGTGTGCCTGTCGCGCACCTTGCGAATCATTTCGGTCACCGCCTCGGCCTGGGTTCTAGAAGATACATGTTAGCAGTAGCCCAGCATTCTGTTATCGTAGCAACCATACGTCAACATTCTGCACATCACCATTCTCAAGAATCTTGATTATGGCGTCTTCGTCGTTCTTGGAACCAAACTCATTCTCGAGAGTAGCTTTTGAGGCTCCATCCATTTGACCCTGAGCACCATGCCTAGTCACTTGTCAGCATCATGCTTGTTGTCCTAAGTTTGTCGATTCCACCATACTTGTGGGTGACGAAGATCTTGAAGCTATTGACGACATTGGCAAGAGGGATGGATCGATCGCCCTTCCATTTCTCAAGGTCCTCCGCAGAGTCTACGAAAACGATAAAGTCTTCTTCTCGTCCCTTGTAGTGGACCTTCGTCACGGCACCTTCTCCTCGAGTCATTGTGGTATGGTCGGTGGACGAATGGACTGGTGTGATTGACGTAGAGAAATTCTGAGAGTGAACGTCAATTGAGAGATTGGATGAGAAGAGTTTATGAAGAATGTGTAGTTCCAACTGTCCTTCAAGACCTGTGTGGAAGCAAGCTATTTGGATGCTACAATGTTTTGATTTGGTCACCTGCGGTATCCCACCAAACTTGTGACGTCAGACATGCCAGGCACAAACCAAGCACAGCACGCGATCAACAGTGCCCTCCGCCGCTCTCCTTGCTTCGCAGAGCTGATAGATGAGACGCCATTGGCCCATACTTTTTTTCACATGGACATCGTTCAGGCTCCGTTTGTACACTGCAGATGGCCGCATTCGTGGCTGTTGAAGTTGTTACTATTACATGACAAGCTTGTGCAGTGGGTTGGTGGCTCGAGTCTTTATGACCTGGGCGGAAGGTAAGCGGAGGAGGAATCTGCCAATCTGTACACGGCATCCCTCAAATACCTATGAGCACTCACAGGTATGAAGTGCTCTTCGACATCATATACGTCTGGGCAGTAAGGATCAGGTACAACACTGGCATGGCAAGAAATGAACCAGAGGTAAAAGAATTCATGTACTTTTGCGGTAACAGCAACATGCCAATAATCACAAGTCAAGATTGAACTCTCTATTTCGGAGAAGACGACAGGCTCGGGCATGAAGCATCATCGGTTAATTCCAATGTTTATTGCCTCCCATCGACCTGTCTGCACGAACGGAATTATTATGAGCAAACTGGCTAGATGTGATTATCGCAACATCCATGGACACATAGTTGAGTGTATTATGAGCTGTTGGTCACTGTGCCATCTATCCCCCGAGCCTCCGCATCGCGACTTTTGACTATCTCGGCATGCCGAGACGACTGCGGAACTATGCCGAGTATTCCTCCTGCACTCCTTCGAAGCAGGTGCACATACCACGCTCGTTTATGCACCAGTGGTTTACCCACAGTCTTGATACATCTTGTGACCCGAGATCGCTGGCTGAACCAAGTCTTGGTATAGTCTTGCTACCTTTTCGCGGAGTTGCACGGAATTGCTGGTTGTATTCTAGAGCCGAGTCGGCACAAGACTCGGCAACCTTGTTTGAACCTTCGAGGTGGTGACATAAAAGATTAACTCTTTCGCGGGTCACAAAAGGAAAGGACTACGAAAGCTGAGCTCTCTAGCACCAATTTCCAGCGTCAGCAAGATGCATTCCTTCATGTTTGTGTACCTCTTTCTCACTATTATATCTCTCCGCCTGATCTACACTATTATATTAGCTATATCGTCCCCAGCTCGCCACATTCCTGGTCCCTTCCTGGCCCGTTTCACCCGCCTGAGGTATTTCTGGTCCGTCTGGACGGGCAAAGCCGAGAAAGACCATGTTGCTCTCCATCGCAAGTATGCTAAGGATGGCCAGTACTATGCACCTATTGTACGTCTGGGGCCGAATCTGTTCAGCATCATTGAACCGGACAAGCAGGTTTACGGCGTCAGTAGTAAGATGAAGAAGAGTGACTGGTATGAAGGCTGGAAGCATCCGGATCCTGACCGCTGGACGTTGTTTCCGGACCGCGATATACAGAGGCACAACGAGACTCGAAAAAAGTTTCAAAACATTTATTCGTTAACTTCCTTGGTTAGTTATGAGACGTACGTGGATGATTGTGCGGCTATTTTTCAAGAGAGGTTGGCCGAGATGGCGGATTCTCAGAGGTTTGTGGATATGGGACATTGGTTTCAATGTTACGCTTTCGATGTGATTGGCGCAATCACCTATAGTCGGCGTTTCGGTTTCTTGGACAAGGGCGAGGATATTGGCGGCATCATCGCCGCGCTGGATGCGAATATGTCGTACTCCACGCTTGTAGGGATCTATCCTTGGTTGCATCCGTATTTGTATGGATTGCTTCAGAGGTTGCCGAATAGTGGTGCCGCGGGCCGTCAACTTCTCATGAAGTTTGCCAACGACAACAAAGCGACAAGAGAGGCACAACGGCAAGCATGGGATATCGAAGGTAAAGGTGTCGAAGAGAAAGAGGACGGCACACCGGAGGACTTTCTGGATAAGCTCTTGGACATGAAGAGAGATAACAAGAAAGGAGTAACGGATTATCACTGCTTCATCATGGGGTTAAGCAACATCATCGCTGGAAGTGACACCACTGCTGTCAGCTTGAGTGGCATCTTGTATCACCTGATCACAGCGCCGAGGACCTTGACCAAGCTGAGGCAAGAGATTCAAAACCGAACGGATGAGGGTGAATGTGAAATCCAACGCGTCTCGTTCAAGGCCAGTCAAAATATGCCATATTTGCAAGCATGTATCAAGGAAGGCTTGAGACTGCATCCTGCAGTAGGGTTGCCCTTGTGGAGGACGATTAATGAAGGCGGCGTGGAAATAAGTGGAGAGTATCTGCCTGCTGGCACTGAAGTCGGCATCAATGCTTGGGTCAGCCATTTCAACACGGACATCTGGGGAGCTGACGCTCATGAGTTTCGTCCTGAACGATGGATCGAGGCTGAAAGTGAAGGAGGTGAAAAGCTAAAGTTTCTAGAAGCTCACTATATGCCGGTAAGTTTTGGTCCTTCGTACTGATAGTTCAGAAACTAACAGCGCATGACAGTTTGGATTAGGATCTCGAACGTGTCTTGGAAAGCACATCTCGTACCTTGAGATGACGAAGCTTGTGCCACAGGTTGTGCGAAACTTCGATTTCGAGCTGCAACATCCAAATGTTGAGTGGTCGTGCCAGAACTTCTGGTTTGTGAAACCGTCAGATTTCCATGTGCGCGTAAGGCGGCTTGAGAAGCATGGTTGACCTTGCCGAAGCATTAGCCTTGTCGGTTGACCTTGGACTAAGGTCGTGTGCGACCGATATGTGACATCTAAGGACGAGCGTTCCTGACGGCCTAATGCATGCACGGCAAGATCCCTAGTGTTTAGGGCTGTATCAACATGTATCAAATGGCTACCTCAGCACACTTCCAACAGGAGTGTCAACCAGAACCCATTGTTCATTGCAAAACGCGATGGAAATATCGTGAGATGACCAGGCCATGCTTTCCACATGAGACACCGTGTACGGAGCCTTTAAACGTCGGCGGCCCTGGTCTGAAAAGTCCGTGCAATCAACCACATGGGATTCGAGGTCACTTTGAACCAGAGAACTGGCCTGGTAAAAGGCTACGAATGTATGCGAAAGACTTTTGAGTCAAGATTACCGGACATATCTGCTCCATAACATTGACTAGACACACCATTTGGACCTTCAGACTCAAATCACACTAGTGATGCAAGCGGCAAAGCCACCTTGATCTTGCAACATTCGAAGACGTTATGTAGCACGATCCTAAATACAGTATTCATACGTAGCCTGCGCATGTCATACACAGGTTCATACACATCATCTGTTCAAAGACAACACAATATGCCGGATGGGACAAGGCAGTGATCTGACGGCGAATGGTTGTACTGTAGAGATGTTGATTTGTGATGGTCTGAAATACTTGGTATGTGCTTTGGTGAACTTGCTGGGCCAGTAAGCGCTCCAATGGGAAAAGTGGTGCCCACTGGGCGTTCTGTAGGACTCTGTGGGACTGCCCACTTCATTTCGGCTTTCCCACACTAAAAGGTCTAGCCAACAGACCAGTTCAATGGTGCGCATGCTGGCTGGGAGCTTCGTGGGCGAGCTCGACCAGTGATATACTTTAGCGATTTTACAGGGTTTCCATGCGCTGCTTCCCGTTGTGTGGAGCTTGCCAAAGTTGCTGCAAGCTTATCGTTCTCCCGCCCCGACACCTGCCGCACACTCTGCACTGCTCTTCTCTCTCTCCAGGAACCAAGCTCTGCCATCGCCCATTTTAGCCATTGCAGTTCAAGTCTGCGAGTAGACTACCGCCTTGTTTACACTTGTTGCTTGCCAATTATTCGTCGCGTTGACCCGCCTTGGTTGTAACCGTGTCTACTATCATCTTTCTCTGCCATATCCGGCTCTCTTGCATCTGTGCCATACTGTAATCAGCAACTGCTGTCACTACGCATCTATTACGTCTCACTGTCATTCCTTTATTGACCGCACCCGCCACCGCACGTCGTCCAACCTTATCGAAGCTCTACACAAACGCTGCTTCCTCCTTCAAAGATAAGCGCATCGCAGCCTCACGATCAGCGTAGTTGTGCCCCTGGTCGCCTGGAACCAATCAATAGCTGGTTCCCAGCACCTAATTGTGCCTCAGCCACTCGATCGCCGGCCGCTCCTCTGATTTCACCTTCATACACTCTCGACCACTTTGAAACACTTGATGAACCGCAGATTCATCGCGCATCAATCAGTGTGGCAGCCTACACGCCATCGAGAGCATCAGAATATATAGCTACGGCTGTCTTCGGCCGTGTCGCCCCACATGAGTGGTGAGTAAACATTCTGCCATGACTGTCGCCTCGCACTTGCGCACGTGGCTGAGTGTTGTGTCTCCTCGACCAACGGTGATCGCCATTGCTGACCAAATTGTTTATAGGCTCAAATGTCGCGCAAGATACGTCTGAAAAACTGTCGCAAACGCCTGTGAATATTGCACCGAAATCCACGTCGCAGCAGCCCAGCTCGTCTATACCTGTACCACCCCCGAACCCCGGAGAATCAGTGGAACCACCTCCGAGTCCGCGACGAGGTTCAAAAAGAAGTTTGCTCAGTCGAAGCAGACAGGGAAGTAGAAGCAGTAGAAGGTCAGCCCGGCATGCCGCGAAAACGCAAGACGCGCGAGATCCTCCTCCTCCACTCCCACAAAATGATGGCCAGAGCAGTCAAAAGAAGGCCAAATCCGGCTTTCTCTCTTTCTTGAACTGTTGCAGTAGGGATGACGATACCGCCGTCTATAAATCAGAGGAGCCTGATGTGCCTGCCAAACAGCGGAGGATCGAACCCACTTCACAACCACAAAGGACTGTTGTACCAGATGAACCTACAGAAACAATAAATACAGAGAAGCCCAATAACGCAGAACCAACTTATAACGAGAAGATCGCGGAGCCAGTGACTGTGTCCGAGGAGATACCTGCTACCTCCGAGAAACCGAAAGAATCATCGCGACCAAAAACTACAAGAAACGAAATATCGCACGAAAAGCCATCAGGGTCTGCGGCATCTGTGCCATCACCTGTGTCCATACCTGTCATCACAACTACACCAAGTCCTGACACACGAGAGGACGATGTCGAGCGCCGAAACAGTCCTCCAACTGCAGCTACAACCTCTCTAATATATGACGCTGTGACTATACCTGAATCAGAGATTGCTCAATCCGAATCCAAACCACAACTCGAATTTCCACCTCCACCGAGAGACGAAGAAAGAGATGTTATTATGAACGAAGCTCCAGCAGTACCGCCTGTAGAAGATCAGGATCGTTTAGATGAACCAGAACAACCAAACGATGTGAAACCTGTGGTCCTACCGCCGCCCCCACCTCTTCAGAAGCGTATACAGCAGACTCAGACATCCGACATCCCTCCTGTGCCCGAACCAGAACCGGAAAAGCAACAATGGTTGTTGCCGCCTGTTCAATCCCAATTCAAGGGCCGCAAGTGCCTGATATTGGATTTGGACGAGACGTTAGTCCACAGCAGTTTCAAGATCTTGAATCAAGCAGATTTTACTATTCCGGTCGAAATTGAAGGACAGTACCACAACGTCTATGTCATCAAAAGGCCTGGTGTTGACCAATT